>Ga0209647_1000190_pt1 | contig 56426 bp, 51 predicted proteins | sample GraSoi_2013_60cm_FD_185827 | JGI IMG/M metagenome (GOLD analysis project Ga0209647, IMG submission 185827) | Grasslands soil microbial communities from the Angelo Coastal Reserve, California, USA - Sample 9_17_2013_60cm (SPAdes) (version 2) | ecosystem: Environmental > Terrestrial > Soil >...
ATGCTGCTTTTCGGCATCGTCGGCTACGTCTTCAAGAAGATCGGCATCCCGCTCGCGCCGTTCACGCTCGCGCTGGTGCTCGGCAACCGTGCCGAGGATGCGTTCCGGCTATCGATGATCGGCGCCGGCGGCGACATGCGCGTGTTCTGGTCGAACGGCCTGGTCGGCTCGATCACTACGCTGGCCCTCATCCTGCTCTTCTGGCCGGCGCTCGCGGCGCTTTGGCACCGGCTATCTGGTGCGCACCGGGCCCATTAGCGTGTCCGGCAGCCAAGTGGCAATCTCCGGGAACACGCACAGGATCACGATCGCCAGGAACATGCACAGCACGTAAGGCACGGTGCCCCAGATGATCTTCATCAGCGGCACGTCGGGAGCGATCGAGCTGACGATGTAGATGTTGAGCCCGACCGGCGGGTGGATCAGGCCGATCTCCATGTTGATGGTGACGATGACGCCGAACCACACGGGATCGAAGCCGGCCGCGGTGATGATCGGCAGCAGGATCGGGCTGGTCATCAGGATGATCGCCGCCGGCGGGATGAAAAAGCCGCACACCAACAGGAATACGTTGATGAGCGCCATCAGCACCCAGCGGTTGACATGCATGTCGGCGATCGCCTGCGCCAGCGTCTGGGTGAGGTAGAGCGACGTCAGCATGTAGCCGAACAGCACTGCGGCGCCGATGATCATCAGGATCATCAGCGACTCGCGGGTGGTATCGCGCAGGATCTGCCACCAGTCTCGCGCCCGCCACATCCGGTAGATGACGATGGCCAGCACCACGCAAAGCGCAGCGCCCACACCGGCAGCTTCCGACGGCGTAGCGACGCCGCCGTAGAGCACATACATGACCCCGATGATGATCACCAGGAACGGCGCGATCTTCGGTATGGAATGGAATTTCTCCTTCCAGCTGTAGCGGAACTCGGCCGGATGGGCGCGGAATCCGCGGCGCCAGATGGCGAATAGCGTCCACAACATGAACAGGCCGGTGAGCATCAGGCCGGGCATGACGCCGGCGAGGAACAGGCGTCCGATCGAGGTCTCGGTGGCGATGCCGTAAAGAATGAAGGTGATCGACGGCGGGATCAGGATGCCGAGCGTGCCGCCGGCGCAGATCGAGCCGGTGGCGATCTCGTCCGGATAGCCGCGCCTGCGCATCTCCGGGATGCCCATCTTGCCGATCGCGGCGCAGCAGGCTGGCGAAGAGCCGGTCAGCGCGGCGAAGATGGCACAGGCGCCGAGGTTGGAGATCACCAACCCCCCCGGCACGCGGTAGAGCCAGCGGTCGAGCGCCTCGTAAAGGTCGCGTCCGGCAGGCGACGAGCCGATCGCCGCGCCCATCATCACGAACATCGGGATCGAAACGAGCGTGAAGTCGTTGAGACCGGCGTAAAAGGTCTCCGCCACCACCTGCAGGGCGCCAAATCCCTGGAACATGACGATGAATACGATCGAGAGCGCGCCGAGGCCGAAGGCGACCGGCGCTCCCGAGAGGAGCACGATCAGCGTTGTGATCAGCACCAGGGCGCCCTGCATGGCGGGGCTCATGCGCGCTCCGCGGGCCGGATGCCGAACGGCGGCTCGCGGCCGCTCAGCAGGCAATAAAGATCGGCGACGTACTGCAAGCTGAGCAGGGTCATGCCGATCGGCATCGCGCTATAGGGAATCCACAGGCGCGCGCGCCACATCGTGTCCGAGACCCAGTGCTGCTCCCAGGCCTGGAGCCACAGGTGCGCGGTCAGAACCGCCATCGTGGCGCAGAAGGCGAGCGACATGACGATCGAGGCGAGAGCCAGCCACCAGCGCGCCCGCGGGCCCAGATACAGCGGCAACACATCGACGTTGACATGGCCACGCGTCAGCAGCAAGTACGGACTGCCGACGAAGGTCGCTGCGACCAGGCTCCAGGTGACGAAGTCCGTCTGCCAGATGGTGTTCTGGTTGAGTACGTAGCGCACAAACACCATCTCGCACACCACCAGCACGCCGAGCGCGATCAGCGTCGCGGCCACCACGCCGCAGAGCTGCGACAGCCGCCTTACGACCCTGACATAGGCGTCCAGAAAGCTACTTGACGCTCAGCGCTTCGTCGATCAGCTTCTTGCCGTTCGGCACTTCTTTCGCGAATTCCGCGTACGAACTCTTCTCCGCCACCTTGAGCCAGGCGTCGTATTCTTGCGGCGTCAGCGTCACGACTTCGACGTTGTGGTCCTTGAACACCTTCACCATCTCGTCGTCCAGGCCCTTCGCTTTGTCGGCGAAGAACTGCTGCGACTTCTTGCCCGCCTGCAGCAGCACGTCCTGCTGTTTCTTGTTCAGCCGGGTGAAGCTCTTCTTCGACATCAATACCGGCTCGTACATGAACCACAGCGCGTTGTCGCCCGGCGCCGTGAGGCATTTCACCTGCTCGTAGATGCGGAACGAGACAAAGCTGCCGGAGCTGGTGTCGGTAGCATCGGCGACGCCGGTTTGCAGCGCGTTGTACACCTCATTCGACGGAATCGACACGATGGAGGCCCCCGCGGCCTGCCACATCGAGGCGAACGTCGGACCCGCCGAGCGCACTTTGAGCCCCTTGATGTCGTCGGGCTTGCGGATACAGCCCCGCTTGGAGGCAATCGCCCCGGCGAGCCAGGCGTCGGCAAGCACGACCACGCCCGCCTTGTCGATCTGCGCCCTAATGTCCTTCATGAATGCGGAGGCATTCACGCGCTGCGCGCGCTCGTGGCTGCGGACTAGTCCTGGCATCAGCGTCGCGCCGAACGCGCGCTGTTTGCCGCTCGCATAATCGAGCGGAAAGGACGAGATGTCGAGCTGGCCGTTGACGAGCGCGTTCCACTGCTCGTTCGGCTTGAAGAGCGACGCTCCCGGATAGACCTGCACCTCCAGCTCGACGTTGGCAGCCTTGGCCTCGCGCGCGACGATCTGCACCATCTCGTCGCGCACGTCGCCGCGCCCTCCCGGGAACTGGTGCGAAGCGCGCAGCGTGGTGGGCGCGCCGAAGGCGCTTGCGCTCAAAGCAGCGCCGAGTGCGCTGGCCATCAAGGCCTGCTTAATGCGGGTCATGGATCCTCCTCCAAGGAAAATTTTGCCGGCTATCCTAAGCTATATGACCCCGGTCGAGCGCAAGCGTGCGATGTCGTCCTCGTTCTTGCCGAGAAGGCCCCGCAGCACCTCTTCGGTGTGCTCGCCCAGCACCGGCGGGCCGCGGCGATACTCGATGGGCGTCTCCGAAAAGCGCATCGGGCTCGCGACCGAAGGCAGCGCTCCAGCTGCCGCATGCTCGAGCTCGAGGCGCACGCCGCGCGCTTTCACCTGCGGCTCCTCGAACACCTGCGCGACGTCGTTGATCGGCCCGTTGGGCACGCCGGCCGCCTCGAGAAGCTCGAGCCACTCGCGCTTGCTGCGCTTTCTGAATACCTCGCCTAGCAGGCGCGTGAGCTCCACGCGGTTCTCTACGCGCTTGCCGTTGGTGGAGAATCTGGGGTCGCGCGCGAGCTCGGGGCAGCCCGCGGCTTCGCAAAATTTCCGATAGAGGTTGTCGTTGCCGCAGGCGAGGATCACCTCGCCGTCGGCCGTGCGGAACGGCTGATAGGGCACGATGTTCGGGTGCAGGTTGCCGATGCGCTTGGGCGGCTTGCCCGTCGCGAAGTAGTTGGTGTTCTGGTAGGCAAGGAGCGCGATCTGCGAGTCGAGCAACGCGAGATCGAGGTGCTGGCCTTTGCCTGAGCGCTCGCGGTGCGCGAGCGCCGCGCAGATGGCGATCGAGGCGTACATGCCGGTGATGATGTCGGCGATCGGCACGCCGGCGCGCTGCGGCCCGCCGCCCGGCGCATCGTCGGGCTCGCCGGTCACGCTCATCATGCCGCCCATGCCCTGGATCATGAAGTCGTAGCCTGGGCGCTCGCGGTGGGGGCCGGTCTGCCCGAAACCGGTCACCGAGCAATAGACCAGTCGCGGGTTCAGCTTGTGCACATGGTCATAGCCCAGGCCATAACGCGCGAGGTCACCGTGCTTGTAGTTCTCGAGCAGGACATCGCACTTCGCCGCCAGCTCGCGCGCGATGGCCTGGCCTTCGGCCACGGCGATATTGAGCGTGAGCGATTTCTTGCCGCGATTGGCTGAGGTGAAATAGGCAGAATCCTTGGTGTCGCGTCCCTGCTGGTCCTTGATCCACGGCGGGCCGAAGGCGCGCGAGTCGTCGCCACTGCCCGGGCGCTCGATCTTGATCACCTCCGCGCCGAGGTCGGCCAGATTCTGGCTCGCCCAGGGGCCGGCGAGCACGCGCGACAGATCGAGAACTCGGATATGCGAAAGAGGGCCCGCCACGTCGCTTGCCTTACCGGTGAAAAGGCCGCAGTTTAACGCCGATGATTCGGCACATCGCGCTCTGGCGCCTCAAATCGGCGAACGAAGACAGCGTCGCCAAGATTCGCAGCGCGCTGCAAGCGCAGCTTGGACACATTCCGGGCTTGTTGCGCGTGGAGGTCGGCCGCAGCTTCAACACCGGTCGGCGCGCCGTCGATCTTGCGCTCAGCTGCGATTTTGAGAGCCGCGAGGCGCTCGCGGCGTATCACCGGCATCCCGCGCACCTGGAGACCCGGGCCGTGGTCGATCCGCTGGTCGCCGAGCATTGGATTGCCGACTACGAGCTGTAATCACCAAATCCCGATCAGCATCCGGGTCGCGAAAACGTAGAGCAGCAGCGCGAACAGCGTGCGCAGCTGCTTGATCGGCAGGCTATGCGCGAGCCACGCGCCGAGCGGCGCCGCCGCCATGCTGGTCGTCACCACTAGCGCGAGCGCCGGCAGGTAGACGTAACCCACGCTGGGCTCCGGCAGACCGGGCACGCGCCATCCCTGGAGTAAGTACCCTGCCGCCCCGGCGATCGCGATCGGAAGCCCGTTGGCGGCCGCAGTGCCGATCGCCCGGCGCAGCGGCACCTTGCACCAGGCGAGAAACGGGATCGTCATGAACGCGCCGCCGGCCGCGAGCAGGCTCGAGATGGCGCCGATCACCGCGCCGGCGGTGAAGATGCCCGCCGCGCCCGGAAGCTCGCGCGTAGTGGACGGTTTGAGATCGAGGAGGATCGACGTCGCGGCGTAGAACACGAAAGCGGTAAAGATCACCGCCAGAGGCCGCGTCGGGATCAGACCGGCCACCAGCGCCGCGCCGAACGAGCCGACGAGCATGCCGGGCGACAAGGCCCGCGCGATCTTCCAGTCGACGGCGCCGTGCGCATGGTGCGCTCGCATGCTGGAGAGCGAGGTGAAGACCATTGCCGCCATTGCCGTGCCGAGCGCGAGATGCAGCACGTGCTCTGGCGGCATCTCGTGCGCCCTGAATACGAGGACCAGGAGCGGCACCATCACTACGCCTCCGCCAATGCCCAGAAGACCGGCGGCGAAGCCGACCAGTGCGCCGATACCCAGATAAGCGGCCCACTCCATCAGGCGCGCAGCAGATGCGCGATGACCTCGGCGAAGCCGGCTCCGGAGCTCGCGCTGGCGACGTACTTCGGCGCTGCCGGCAGCGCTCCGGCGAAGCGCTGGATATTGGCGACGCCGACCGATTTGGGAAAATAGTCGAACATCGGCGCGTCGTTCGGCGAATCGCCGATGTACACCACCTGCGCACGCGCGGCATCGAGATCGATGGCGAACTGCTCGCGAAACAGCTGGCGCGTCATCGCGAGCTTGTCGTACTGGCCGAACCAACCGTTGACGTGGATCGAGCTCAGCTTGGCGTGCATCCCCGCCTGTCGCATCAAGTCGGCAACGCGCTCGGCCGCCTCCAGCGGCAGGGCTGGTACGTCCTCGCAGTAATCGATCGCGAGATCGGTCTCGCGGTATGCCTGGTCGCTCGCCAGCGCGACGCCCGGCACCTCGGCGAGGATCGTGCGCGCGACTTCGGCCAGGCGTTCGCGGTTGCGCGCCCGTACTTCGGGTGGCTCGCGGTAATGTTTTTCCAGGCGGCCGGCGGTGAAGAGGAAGTACAAAGCCCCGTTTTCGCCTACCACGGCGTCGACCGGCCACATGCGCGCGATGTGGTCGCACCAGCCGGCGGGGCGACCGGTTACCGCGATACTGCGTTTGCCCGCCGCATGAAGGCGCTCGAGCGCCGCATAGGCATGCGCGGTCAGTTTGCCTGCGCTCGTCAGCGTCTCATCGATATCGAAAAGCACCGCGCGCACGCCCTGGCCGGCGAGCTCGGCGAGCGGCCTCAACGGCCGATGACCTGAGCGACGCGCTGGCGCTGCGCTTCGGTCATGTGCAGGCCGCACTTGGTGCGCCGCCACAGGACGTCTTCGGCCGAGTTGGCCCATTCGTGTTCGAGGAAATGGCGCACCTCGCGCTCGCTGAGCCCGGCGCCGTAATCTTCGCCGATGCGTCCATCGCCCAGCACCGCCGGCGTTTCAGCGCCGTGCCGGCGGAACGCTCCGCGCACCACCGTCTCCGGCAGGGCGCGATAGCGCTCGAACACTTCCTGCCGCGCCGCGGCGCGCGTCGCAAAATTGCTGCCGGGAAGCGGCTGGTCCGCGGTCCAGGTGCCCTTTAGTCCCGCAAAGTAAGGCTCGAGCTTTTCGAGCGCCTGCTCGGCAAGGCGCCGGTAGGTGGTGATCTTGCCGCCGAACACGGACAAGACCGGCGCTGCCCCAGCGTCATCGTCGAGGCGCAACGTGTAGTCGCGCGTGATGGCCGATGGATTGGCTGCGCCATCGTCGTAGAGCGGCCGCACGCCGGCGTAGCGCCAGCGCACTTGCGCCGCGTCGATGCGGCGTGCCAGATAGCGCCCTGCGGCCGCGCACAGGTAGCGCACCTCGTCCTCGCCCGGTTGCGCAGACTGGGCTTCGCTCACCGGTACGTCGGTGGTTCCGACCAAGGTGAACTCTTCTTCATACGGAATGAGGAAGACCACCCGGCGGTCATCGTTCTGCAGGATGAAAGCGTGGTCGCCTTCGTAAAGCTTGGGCAGCACGATGTGGCTGCCTTTCACCAGGCGCACGGCGTCGCTGCTCGGCTGGCCGAGCCGCTCGTTCAGCACCTGCTTTACCCACGGTCCGGCAGCGTTGACGATGGCGCGCGCCGAGATCTCCTCTCCGTTCGACAGCCGAGCGCGCCATAGGCCCGCGTCGCGCCGCGCCGAAACGCACTCGGTGCGCACCAGGATCCGCGCGCCGCGACGTGCGGCATCGGCAGCATTGGCCACGACCAGGCGCGAATCGTCGACGCGGCAGTCCGAATAGATGAAGCCGTGCTTCAGCCGCGGCTGCAGGCCGGACGAATAAGGCGGCGTGTCCAGACGCACCGCCTGCGAGGCGGGCAGCACCGAGCGGCGCGCGAGGTGATCGTACAGAAACAGCCCGAGCCGGATCATCCAGCGCGGGCGCAGCTCGGGGACGTGCGGGATGACGAAACGCAGCGGCCACGCCAGGTGACCGGCCACGCGCAGCAGGATTTCCCGTTCGGCGAGCGCCTCGGCTACGAGCCGAAACTCGTATTGCTCGAGATAGCGCAGCCCGCCATGGAGCAGCTTCGAGGACGCGGACGAGGTGGCGCTCGCCAGATCGCCGCGCTCTGCCAGGAGCGTCGCGAGGCCGCGCCCGGCCGCGTCGCGCGCGATGCCGGCGCCGTTGACGCCGCCGCCGATGACCAGCAGATCGTAAATCACCCCGCGGGGCACTATAGCCGATAGTGCCCCGGCGGACCGGCGATCGCGCGGTTAGGTGCTGCTGGCCTTCTTCAGCTGCTCGAGCTTGAGGACTCTCACTTGCGCCTCGGGATGCGCCTTGCTCTGGCGATCCTTGGCCTGCTGCTCCTTCGCCTGCTGCTGCTGGCGACGGATCTTCTCAAACGTCTTCTTCACGTCCGTGTCGAAGCTCGGACGATAGCGGAAGTCGGAATCGAGAATATGTTTCATGCAATCTCCTGCTAGGGTCCCGAGATTGTTTCAAAGCCGGACTCGAGACATTGCAGACCCGCAGTGGTCTTGGCGGACTATTTGACGCGCGCCGTGGAAAATTTCAAGTCGGGCAGCCGCGACAGTCGTCGCTGAACGCGCGACCGTGGGCGCGCTAAGGCGCTGTGAGGTTTATCTTTTTCGGAGCTTGCGAATTGCCGCCAATTGCGCGGCCAGCATCGCCAGCTCGCCCTCGACCGCGGCAATTTCCTGCTTGTCGGTGGCGCTGCGCCGCGCTTCCTCGGCGCGCTTCAGCGCGTCGGCGGCCTTGGCTTCGTCGAGATCGGCGCCGCGAATGGCGGTATCGGCCAGCACCGTGATGATCTTGGGCTGCACTTCCAGAATTCCGCCGGCGACGAAAATCAGCTGCTCCTCGCCGCCCCCGGCCGGCGTGATACGCACCGCGCCGGGCTTGATGCGCGTGATGAGCGGGGTATGGCGGGGATAGATACCCAGCTCCCCCGCCTCGCCGGGAAGTACGACGAACTCGGCCTCGCCGGAGTAGATCGATTCCTCGGCGCTGACGACGTCGACGTGGATGGTGGCGTTGGCCATCTCTATTTCAGCGCCTTGGCCTTCTCGAACGCCTCTTCGATCGCACCGACCATGTAGAACGCCTGCTCGGGCAGGGCATCGCACTCGCCGTTGACGATCATCTTGAAGCCCTTGATCGTGTCCTTGAGCGATACATACTTGCCCGGCGTGCCGGTGAAGTTCTGCGCCACGGTGAAAGGCTGCGACAGGAAGCGCTGGATCTTGCGGGCGCGCGCCACCGCGAGCTTGTCTTCGGGCGCGAGCTCGTCCATGCCGAGGATGGCGATGATGTCGCGCAGCTCCTTGTAGCGCTGCAGAGTCGCCTGCACGGAGCGCGTGGTGTTGTAGTGCTCCTCGCCGATGGTGTTGGGATCGACCTGGCGCGAGGTCGAGTCCAGCGGATCCACCGCCGGGTAGATACCCAGCGAAGCGATGTCGCGCGACAGCACGACCGTGGCGTCGAGGTGGCCGAAGGTAGTGGCTGGCGACGGGTCAGTCAGGTCGTCGGCTGGCACGTACACCGCCTGGATCGAGGTGATCGATCCGGTCTTGGTCGAGGTAATGCGCTCCTGCAGCCGGCCCATTTCCTCGGCCAGCGTCGGCTGGTAGCCGACCGCGGAGGGCATGCGGCCGAGCAGCGCCGAGACTTCCGTGCCGGCGAGCGTAAAGCGGTAGATGTTGTCGACGAAGAAGAGAATGTCACGTCCCTCGTCGCGGAAATCCTCGGCCATGGTGAGGCCGGTGAGCGCCACGCGCAGCCGGTTGCCCGGCGGCTCGTTCATCTGCCCGAACACCATCGCCACCTTGGATTCGGTCAGGTTGTCGAGCTTGACGACGCCCGCTTCCGTCATCTCGTGATAGAAGTCGTTGCCTTCGCGGGTGCGCTCGCCGACGCCGGCGAACACCGACAGGCCCGAGTGCTGCGTGGCGATGTTGTTGATCAGCTCCAGCATGTTCACCGTCTTGCCGACCCCGGCGCCGCCGAACAGGCCGATCTTGCCGCCCTTGGCGAAGGGGCAGATCAAATCGATCACCTTGATCCCAGTCTCGAGCAGCTCGACCGAGGGCGACAGCTCGTCGAACTTGGGCGCGATCTGGTGAATCGAGCGCAGCTTGTCGGACTTGATCGGGCCGACGTCGTCGATGGGACGTCCAAGCACGTTCATGATGCGGCCGAGCGTGCCCTTGCCGACCGGCACCGAGATCGGACCGCCGGTGGAGGTCACCTTCATGCCGCGGCGCAGGCCGTCGGAGGAACCCATCGCGATGCAGCGCACCACGCCGTCGCCGAGCTGCTGCTCGACCTCGAAGGTGAGCTGCTTCTCGACCAGCTGGTTGTTCGGATCTTCCACCAGCAGCAGCGCGTCATAGATGCCCGGCATGGTCTCGCGGTCGAACTGGATGTCGGTGACCGCGCCGATGCACTGGACGATGGTGCCTTGTGCTTGTGCCATAGGTTCCGTGCCTTTTATCCTTTAGACGGCGGCAGCGCCGCCGACGATTTCCGAAAGCTCTTTGGTGATCGCCGCCTGCCGGTTCTTGTTGTAGATCAGCGTCAGCTCGTCGATCAGCGTGGCGGCATTGTCCGAGGCGGACTTCATCGCGACCATGCGCGCCGATTGCTCGGAAGCCATGTTCTCCGACACGGCCTGGAAAATCAGCGCCTCGATGTAGCGGGTCATGACCTGGTCGAGCACCGCGCGCGCTTCTGGCTCGTAGATATAGTCCCAGACGGTTTCCGGTGCGCCGAGGCGCTCGCCGGAAAGCGGCAGCAGCTGCTCGATCACCGGCTCCTGCTTCATGGTGTTGAGGAAGCGGGTGTAGCCGAGCATCAGGCGATCGAAGCGATCGCTGGTGTAGCCGTCGAGCATCACCTTGACGGCGCCGATCAGCTTTTCCATCTGCGGGCGATCGCCGAGCTGGATCACGTGCGAGGCGATCTTCGCGCCCAGGCGCTGCATGAAGCCGAAGCCCTTGTTGCCGATGGCGCACACCTCGATCTCTTCGCCTTGCGCCTGCCACTCCTTGTACTGCGCGAGCACCAGGCGCAGCAGGTTGGTGTTGAGCGCGCCGCACAGCCCCTTGTCGGTGGTGATGACGATGATGCCGACGCGCTTCACCGAGTCGCGGTCGACCAGGAACGGATGGCGGTACTCGGGATTGGCGTGCGAGATGTGCGCGGCGACGTTGCGGATCTTCTCGCCGTAGGGCCGCGCGTGGCGCATGCGCTCCTGCGCCTTGCGCATCTTCGAGGCCGCGACCATCTCCATCGCCTTGGTGATCTTCCGGGTGTTCTGCACACTCCGGATCTTCATCCTGATTTCTTTGGTGCCGGCCATTAGAACGAGCCGTTCTTCTTCCAGTCCTCGATCGCGCTCTTCAGCGCCTTCTCGTCATCGGCCGACAAGTCCTTCTTGTCCTCCATCGTCTTGACGAGCGCCGCGTATTTCCCCTTGATGTAGTCGCGCATCGACTTCTCGGCGCTGAGCGCCTTCTTCACGTCGATCGAGTCGAAATAACCGTTGTTGACCGCGAACAGCGTGAGCGCCATTTCCCAGACCTGCAGCGGCGAGTACTGCGGCTGCTTCATCAACTCGGTCACCATGCGGCCGCGCTCGAGCTGCTTGCGCGTGGCTTCATCCAGATCGCTTGCGAACTGCGCGAACGCCGCGAGCTCACGGTATTGCGCGAGCGCCAGGCGCACGCCGCCACCGGTGTCGCGCCGTTTCATGATCTTGGTCTGCGCCGCGCCGCCGACCCGCGACACCGAAATGCCGGCGTTGATCGCCGGCCGGATGCCGGCGTTGAACAGATCCGTCTCCAAAAATATCTGCCCATCGGTGATCGAGATGACGTTGGTGGGCACGAACGCGGTCACGTCACCCGCCTGGGTCTCGATCACCGGCAGCGCCGTGAGCGAGCCGGTCTTGCCCTTCACCTGCCCCTTGGTGAATTTCTCCACGTAGTCGGGGTTGACGCGCGCCGCGCGCTCGAGAAGGCGCGAGTGCAGATAGAACACGTCGCCCGGATACGCCTCGCGTCCCGGCGGCCGGCGCAGCAGGAGCGACACCTGGCGGTACGCCCACGCCTGCTTCGTCAGGTCGTCGTAGATGATGAGCGCGTCCTGGCCGCGGTCGCGGAAGTATTCGCCCATCGTGCAGCCGGAATACGGCGCGATGTATTGCATCGCCGCCGATTCCGACGCGGAAGCCGCGACCACGATGGTGTAGCCCATCGCGCCGTGCTCCTCGAGCTTGCGCACCACGTTGGCGATGGTCGAGGCCTTCTGGCCGATGGCGACATAGACGCAGAAGAGGTCCTTGCCCTTCTGGTTGATGATGGTGTCGACCGCGACGGCGGTCTTGCCGGTCTGGCGGTCGCCGATGATGAGCTCGCGCTGCCCGCGGCCGACCGGCACCATCGCGTCGATCGCCTTGAGCCCGGTCTGCACCGGCTGCGATACCGATTGGCGCGCGATCACACCGGGCGCCACCTTCTCGATCACGTCGGTCAGCTTCGCGTTGATCGGCCCCTTGCCGTCGATCGGCTGGCCGAGCGAATTCACCACGCGGCCGAGCAGCTCCGGACCGATCGGCACCGACAGGATCTTGCCCGTGGTCTTGACGATGTCGCCTTCGGTGATATGCGTGTATTCGCCCAGGATCACCGAGCCCACCGAATCGCGCTCGAGGTTGAGCGCGAGGCCAAAGGTGTTGTTCGGAAACTCGAGCATCTCGCCCTGCATTACGTCCGACAGACCATGGATGCGGCAGATGCCGTCGGTCACCGACACCACGGTGCCCTGGGTGCGCATCTGCGCCCCGGCATCGAGGTTCTGGATGCGGCTCTTGATAAGTTCGGAAATTTCCGACGGATTGAGTTGCATCGCTGCTCCTTAAGCTTTCAATGCGGCCTCGAGCGCGCCGAGCTGCGCGCGCGCGGAACCGTCGATGACCTTGTCGCCGAGCACGATCTTGACGCCCCCGATCAGCTCGCGATCCACCGAAACCTGCGCGCGCACCTTGCGCCCGGTCTTCTTCTCGAGCCGCTGCACGAGGTCGTGCAGCTGCGCGTCGCTCAGCTCGAACGCCGAGTGCACCTCGGCCTCGACCACGCCTTCGCGCTGGTTCTTGAGGGCCTCGAACCGCTCACGGATCTGCGGCAGGAGCACGAGGCGATCGTTCTCGGCGAGCACACGCACGAAATTTTCGGCGTCGCCGGTCAGCTTGCCCGCGAGGATCGAGATGAACAGGCCCGCGACCTGCGCGTCGGAAAGGTTGGGGTCGGCTACCGCAGCGCGCACGCGCTGGTCCTGTCCAACCTGGGCGAGCGCGCCGAGCATCTCGGACCACTTGGCGAGAGCGCCCACCTCGTCGGCGAGCTTGAATGCCGCTTCGGCATAGGGACGCGCGACGGTGCTCGGCTCGGCCATTAGAGCTGGCGCTTGATCGACTCGAGCAGCTCGCCGTGAGCTTTGGCGTCGACCTCGCGGCGCAGGATCTTCTCGGCGCCGGCGACGGCGAGCGAGGCCACGCGATCGCGCAGCTGCTCGCGTGCGCGCGTGACTTCCTGCGCGATCTCGGCCTTGGCGGCGACCTTCTCGCGGTTGCCCTCTTCCTTCGCCGCGTTGCGCGCTTCCTCGATCATCTGCGCGGTGCGCTTTTCCGCCTGGCCGATGATCTCGGCGGCGCGCTCGCGCGCGCGCTTGATCTCTAGGTCCGCCTCGCGCGTCGAGGTCTCGAGGGCGCGGCGTCCCTGCTCGGCAGCGGCCAAGCCGTCGGCGATGGTCTTCTGGCGCGTCTCGATGATATGCAGCATGTGCGGCCAGATGAACTTCACCGTAACCCAGATGAAGAGAGCGAAAACCGCTGCCTGGGCGAAAAGTGTCGCGTTGATGTTCATAGCGCCCCCTCCAAAACCCTCTTAACGGAACGCGGTGGCGAGTGGGTTGGCGAAAGCGAAGAACATCGCGATGCCGAGCCCGATGATGAACGACGCGTCGATCAGGCCGAGGAGCAGGAACACCTTGCCCTGCAGCGAATTGGTGAGCTCGGGCTGGCGCGCCGCGGCCTCGAGGAACCGGCTGCACATGATGCCCACGCCGATGCAGGCACCCGCGGCACCCAAACCGATCATCAGGCCGATGCCGATGCCGGTGTATGCCTGAACCATCGCCAGCAGTTGAAGTTTTTCCATCGGTGTGTCTCCCTTTCTTAGCGAATGTGACGAATCAATGGTGCTCGTGCGCCATCGAGATATAGACGACGGTCAGCATCATGAAAATGTAGGCCTGCAGCAGCACGATCAGGATGTGGAAAATCGCCCAGCCCACGCCGAGGCCGACCGACATGATCCAGCCGATCAGGTAGTCGCTGCTGAGCGCACTGTGCGCCGCCCACATCCAGAGCAGCAGGAAGAGAATCTCACCCGCATACATGTTGCCGAACAGCCGCAGCGAATGCGACAGCGGCTTCGACACGTACTCGACCAGGTTGAACAGGAAGTTCGCCGGCCACAGCAGCGGATGGGTCCCGAATGGCGCGCAGAACAGCTCGTGGATCCAGCCGCCGAGGCCCTTGGAGGCAATGGAGAACCCGATCATCAAAAGCCACACGGTCAACGCGAGCGCGAATGTCGTGTTGACGTCGGCAGTGGGTACATAGCGAAAGCCGTGCTCGGAGAAATGATGCGTCACGAGGCCCACCAGATCCGCAGGCAGGAAGTCCATCGCGTTCATCAGCACGACCCAGACGAAGACCGTGAGTGCCGCGGGGGCGATGAAGCGATTGCGATCACCGTGATGAAAGATGCCTTTGACCTGGTCGTCGACGAACCCAATGAGAAATTCGACGAAGGCCTGACGCTTGCCTGGTACGCCGGGTGTGGCACCCCGGACCATCCACCACAGGAATCCCAGGCCGAGAATCCCCAGCACAATCGCGGTCGCGACGGAATCGACGTTGATTGCCCAGAAGCCGCCATGATCATCGCCGAGCGGCTTGGTGTAGAAGCTCAGGTGATGCTGGATGTACTCGGAAGGGGTCAGTTCGCCGTGCTCGGCAGCCATAACGGACGATCAGTAGTCGCGCACAAAAAAAGCCATCGCAAAAATCAACAGGGTCACGACGAACGTTGCAATCACGGCGCCGACCACCGCCTCCCCGTAATTCGTCAGCACAAGCCATAACAGCACGACGGCTAGGCCGAGCTTCACTGCCTCGGCGCGCAAGGCGCCCAATACGACCCCCCCGGCGGACTTCGCATTTCCCGTTGAAGCCACCAGCGCCGCCGCAAGCCCGGCCGTGATACTCACGAAGCCCCCTGCTAGCGCTGACGCCGCACCGTGCCTACCCGCAATGAGCGCTGCGGCGAGCGCGAGCGCTGCAGTTGCAACCAGTTGCCATCGCAGGACGGTGAGGACCGGCTTCCCGAGGTGGCGAAGCATGACACTTGAAATCTTCGCACCCCGCAAAGGCGCCGAAGTATAGCGTAACTGCATCATTTCAAGCGCTTCAGCAGCTGCTCGAGATGATCGAGGCTCGAGTAGTGCAGCACGAGCTGGCCGCGCCCTTTGCGCGCCGCCCTGATCTGCACGGTGGTGCCGAGCCGCTCGGACAATTCTTCTTCCAGGCGCGCGAGGTCTCGATCGGTTTTTTTCCGACGCCGCGACGCCGGTGCGCGCAGCAGGCTCTGTACCAAGGCCTCGGTTTCGCGCACAGAAAGCCGCTTCGCCACGATGCGCGTGCCCGCCTCGATCTGGCGCGCGGCATCCAGCGCGAGCAGCGCGCGTGCATGGCCCATCTCGAGGGCGCCGCGCATCAGCAGCTCCTGCACCGGCTTGGCGAGCTTCAACAGGCGCAGCAGATTGCTGGTCGCGCTGCGCGAGCGGCCCACGGCGTCCGCGGCCTGCTCGTGCGTCATTTTGAATTCGTCGATCAGCCGCTGCACGGCGGCGGCCTCTTCCATCGCGTTGAGATCTTCACGCTGGATGTTTTCGATCAGCGCCATGACGAGCGCCGCGTCGTCGGGCACCTCGCGTACCACCACCGGTACCTGGGCGAGCCCGGCCATCTGCGCCGCCCGCCAGCGCCGCTCGCCGGCGATCAGCTCGTAGCCCTGCTCGACCGGGCGCACCACCAGCGGCTGCAGCAGGCCTTGGCTGCGGATCGATTGCGCCAGCTCGGCGAGCGCCTGCTCGTCCATTCGCGTACGGGGTTGGTAGCGCCCCGGGCGAATGCGCGCCGTTTCTACCGTGGCGAGCGCTTCGCGCGGCGGCTCATTGCCGCCGAGCAGCGCGTCGAGTCCGCGCCCTAGCCCTTTCGGCCTCATGTGCGCGCCATGATTTCGCCCGCGAGAGCGACGTAAGCCTGCGCGCCTTTCGAGGTCGCATCCCACAGCACCGCGGGCACGCCGTAGCTCGGCGCTTCGGCGAGGCGCACGTTGCGCGGCACCAGCGTGCGGTAGACCTTGTCGCCGAAATGCTCTTCGAGCTGCTGCGACACTTGTTGCGAGAGCGTGTTTCTCGGGTCGTACATCGTGCGCAGGAGTCCCGCGATCTCCAGTTGCGGATTGAGATGCGCGCGCACGCGCTTGATCGTGCCGACGAGGTCCGACAGGCCCTCAAGCGCGTAGTACTCGCATTGCATCGGGATCAGCACGCGTTGCGCCGCAGTGAGCGCATTGACCGTGAGGAGACTGAGCGAAGGCGGACAGTCGATCAGCACGTAGTCGTAGTCATCCAGTGCGCGCTCGAGCGCCGTCTTCAGGCGCGATTCCCTCGCCGGCAGCTCGACCAGCTCGATCTCCGCCCCGGCCAGTTCGCGGTTTGCCGGCACCAGATCGTAGGCGCCGCGTTCGCACCGGGTGCGCGCCGCAGCGAGCTCGGACAGGCCAAGGAGCACGTGGTAGACGGTGCGCGCTGCGTTACGCTTGTCCACGCCGCTGCCCATCGTCGCGTTGCCTTGTGGATCCAGGTCGACCAGCAGCACGCGGCGGCCGGACTGGGCAAGCGCGGCCGCCAGGTTCACGCTGGTGGTGGTCTTACCCACCCCTCCCTTCTGATTCACCACGGCAAGCACTTGCGCTCCGCTCACGGTTTGAGCTCGCAGAGCACGAGATGGCGCTCGGCATCGAGGAAAGGGATGCGCAAGGCAATCACCTTGCGGCATTGCACGCCGACCGGCAATGCCTGGATCTCCGCTTCAGGCCTTTTGCCTTTCATGGCGGCGAACACGCCGCTCGGGGCGAGAAGATGACGGCACGCCGCAATGAAGGCGCCAAGCTCGGCAAACGCGCGCGAGGTCACCAGCGCGAAGCGCTCGGCCGGCTGCCAGGCCTCGGCGCGTCCTTCGTGGACCTCGACGTTGGCGAGGCCGAGCTCGATCACGGCTTGTCGCAAGAACGCAGCTTTCTTTTGATTGGACTCGATCAGCGTCACGTGCCACTCGGGCCGCGCCAGCGCCACGGGAATTCCCGGGAGCCCGGCGCCCGATCCTGCATCCGCGAGCCGCGCACGCGCCGGTAGCGGTGGCAGATGCGGCAGCACGGCGAGCGAGTCGAGCAAATGATGACTCACCATGTCGAGCGGTTCACGAATTGCGGTCAGGTTGTAGCTGCGATTCCATTTGGCGAGCAGCGTGATGTACGCCAAGAGTTGCTCGCAGACGCTTTGCGATAACGCAAGCGCCAGTTGTTCTACACCGCGCTCGAGCGCGGAGCGCGGCGTCATGCCGTTTTCTTGGACGGCGCAAAGCCTCTTTTCAAATGCACCAGCAGAAGCGAGATCGCGGCGGGCGTCATCCCCGAAATGCGCGACGCCTGTCCGATCGTCTCCGGCTTGTGTTGGTTGAGCTTTTGTTGCGCCTCGGCCGAAAGACCATGCACCTGCCGATAATCCAGGTTCTGCGGCAGCGGCAGGGATTCGAACTCGCCCCGGCGAGCGATTTCCTCTTTCTGGCGCGCGATGTAGCCATCGTATTTGGCTTGGATTTCGACTTGCGCGGCCACTTCAATTGCCACCGGCGAATCGGGCAGCAGGCTCGCATACGTCAGCTCTGGTCTCTTCAAGAGGTCAAAAATGCTATGCTTTTCACGAAAGCCCGCGCTTACAAACGTTGACGCCAGGCGTTGCTTTTCTTGCTCAATCGCGTCGCGCTTGCGACTAAAGCTGTCCCAGCGTTGATCGTCAACCAGTCCCAGTCGGCGTCCGGTTTCCGTCAAACGCAGATCGGCATTGTCTTCACGCAGCTGCAGGCGATACTCGGCGCGGCTGGTGAACATCCGATAGGGCTCGGACACGCCCCTCGTCACGAGGTCGTCGACCAGAACCCCGAGGTAAGCCTCGTCCCGCCCGGGCGACCAAGGCGTCTCCCCTTTCGCCTGCAAGCCGGCATTCAAGCCCGCCAGCAAGCCCTGCGCTGCCGCCTCCTCATAGCCGGTCGTCCCGTTGATCTGACCGGCAAAGAACAAGCCTTTGAGCGATTTGGTCTCGAGCGAGGCGTGGAGATTGCGCGGATCGAAGTAGTCGTACTCGATCGCGTATCCCGGCCGTACCAGGTGCGCCTTTTCCAGCCCGCGGATCGAATGCACGAGCTCGAGCTGCACGTCGAAAGGCAGGCTGGTCGAAATGCCATTGGGATAAAGCTCGTGGGTCGACAGGCTCTCGGGCTCGAGGAAGATCTGATGGCTCGACTTTCCCGCGAAGCGATGGATCTTGTCCTCGATCGAGGGGCAATAGCGGGGTCCGATGCCCTGGATGACGCCGGTGAACATCGGCGAGCGATCGAGCGCCGCGCGGATGATTTCATGGGTACGGGGGTTAGTGTGCGTTATCCAGCACGGCAGCTGCTCGGGATGCATGCTGCGCTTGCCGAGGAACGAGAACACCGGCTCGGGCGAGTCGCCGGGCTGCAGTTCCATCACCGTCAGATCCACGCTGCGGCGGTCGATGCGCGGGGGAGTGCCGGTTTTCAGCCGGCCCACCGGCAGCTTCAATTCCCGCAGGCGGGCTGCGAGAGTGGCCGCCGCGGGCTCGCCAGCGCGGCCGGCGGCATGATTCGTCAGTCCTACGTGAATCAGGCCCGCGAGGAAGGTTCCGGTCGTGAGCACCACGGTCCGAGCGCGAAACTCCACGCCTAGCTGGGTCCGCACACCGACCACGCGCTCGCCCTCGACCAGCACATCGTCCACGGCCTGCTGAAAAAGCAAGAGGTTGGGCTGGCTCTCCAACCGCTGGCGGATCGCTTGACGGTAGAGCACCCGGTCAGCCTGCGCACGAGTGGCGCGTACGGCCGGCCCCTTGGAGGCGTTCAAGGTTCGAAACTGGATCCCGGCCTCGTCGGTGGCGAGCGCCATCGCTCCGCCCAAGGCATCGATCTCCTTGACGAGATGCCCCTTGCCAATGCCGCCAATGGACGGGTTGCACGACATCTGGCCCAGCGTCTCGATGCTGTGCGTCAGCAACAGACTGCGGCATCCGATGCGAGCGGCAGCCAGCGCGGCCTCCGTGCCAGCATGGCCACCGCCGACGACGATAACGTCGAATTCCTCGGGAAACTTCATGGGAGGCGGGATTTTACGCGAGCGCTGTTTTGGAGGACATGGGGTCGCGCAGGTTTCACGTGGAACATCATTAGTGCTGCAGCGCAGCAATCGCTCATGTTGACGAGCTATCGGCGCGTACTCACGAAAGATCTGCGCTACCTTTTTGGAGCCTCGATCGTCGGGCGTCTGCCCATCGGCATGAGCGGCCTGGCGATTCTTTTGCTCGTGCAGGGCACGAGCGGCTCATTCGCGACCGGCGGCGCGGCGACCGGCTGCTACGTAGCCGGGCTGGCCTGCGTGGCACCAGCAATCGGTCGCGTCATCGACCGGCACGGCCCGCGCACCATGCTGCTTGCCTGCGCAGTGCTATTTCCCAGCGCGCTTTGCGGCCTGCTCGCGGCTGTCGCTGCCGGCGCACCCGGGGTTGCGGTGCTCGGCTGCGCCGCGGTGGCCGGAGCAAGCTTTCCTCCGATCACGGTTTGCATGCGCACCTATTTGCGACAACGCATGGCCGATGAGGCCGCCTTGGTGACCGCGTACTCGCTCGATTCGGTGCTGATCGAGACCCTGTTCATCATTGGGCCGCTGCTCGTCGCCCTGTTCGTCGCTTTGGCATCGCCGAGAGCTGCGGTCGGCTTCGCTGCGGGCAGCGGCTTCATCGGCGTGTTTCTGTTTCTGCGCTCACCGGTGCTGCGCAACTGGAAGGTCGAACCGCACGGTCATGCGACTTTTCTCGGGCCGCTCGCCGAGCGCAGCTTCGTGGCACTCATCGCGGTCGTGCTGTGTTACGCGCTCGCTTTCGGTCTTACCGAGATTGGCGTCGCAGCCTACGCTGCGCAAGCGGGGCAGCCTGCCCTGGCGGGCGTGTTCCTTGGTTTGATGAGCGCAGGAAGCGCGCTCGGCGGTCTCGCTTACGGCAGCCGCCGTTGGCATACCCCACTGCTACGACAGTTCGGCGCGATGCTCGCGATCATGGGACTAGGGCTGCTGCCGCTCGCTCTGCCTTGGAGCCTCTGGTCATTTGCCGTGTTTTCAACCATCGGCGGTGTAGTGATGGCCCCCGCGCTGATCATCCAATCGACACTAGTCGCAAAGACTGCGCGGCCTGAGCAGACGACCGAAGCCTTCACGTGGTCGACGAGCGCGCTGCTCGCCGGCGTCGGGCTCGGGATGGCTCTCGGCGGCGTACTGGCGCAGTCCTGGGGCTCGCCAGCGGCATTTGCGGCGGCCGGTGCAGCAGCGCTAGTCGCCGCCGCAGGCGCTTTGCAACTCGCCCGAGCTTAGACGGCGAGCCTCTCGTGCAGTCGACCGCGACGCGCTTCGAGCGCGTCCGGCAGGTGCGCGCCGAGTTTTTCGAACAGCTCGTCGTGCGACTTGAGTTCGTCCTTCCAGGCTGCGGGGTCGATGCGCGAGAGTTCGGCGAATTGTGCCGGCGAAACTTTCTCGAGTCCCTGCCAGTTGAGATCTTCGTAGCGCGGCATCGTCCCCAGCGGGGTTTCGACGCCCTTGCCCCGGCCCTGGCACCGGTCCAGCACCCACTGCAGCACGCGCATGTTCTCGCCGAATCCCGGCCAGATGAATTTGCCCTGCGCATCGCGCCGGAACCAATTGACGCGGAAGATGCGCGGCGGCTGTTTGACCGCACGGCCCATCTTGAGCCAGTGGTCGAAGTAGTCACCCATGTTGTAGCCGCAGAACGCGAGCATCGCCATCGGGTCGCGACGCACCACGCCGACCTTGCCGGTGATCGCGGCCGTGGTTTCCGAACCGAGCGTCGCCGCCATGTAGACGCCTTCCTCCCAGCTCGGTGCCTCGACAATGAGGGGCACGGTGGAAGAGCGCCGGCCGCCGAACAGAAAGGCGGCGATTGGCACGCCCTGAGGATCCTCCCATTTAGGATCCATCGACGGGCATTGCGCCGCGGGCACGGTGAAGCGAGCGTTCGGGTGGGCCGCAAGGCGCCCTCTCTTGCCGTCCGGAGGCGTCCAAGGCTTGCCTTGCCAGTCGGTGAGATGCGCCGGCGGATCGTCGCTCATGCCTTCCCACCAGACGTCGCCCTGGGGGGTCAGCGCGACATTCGTAAAGATGACGTTCTTCTGCAGCATCTTCATGGCATTCGGATTGGTCTGCTCCGAGGTGCCGGGAGCGACACCGAAGAGCCCGTACTCCGGATTGATGGCGTAGAAGCGGCCATCGCGACCCGGTTTTATCCAGGCAATGTCTTCGCCGATCGTGGTGACCTTCCAGCCTTTGATCGCAGCCGGCGGGATCAGCATCGCGAGATTAGTTTTGCCGCAAGCCGAAGGGAAAGCCGCAGCGACGTAACTCTTTTCTCCCGAGGGGGCTTCGAGCCCGAGAATCAGCATGTGCTCGGCAAGCCAGCCTTCGTCCCGTGCCATCACCGAGGCGATGCGCAGCGCGAGACACTTCTTGCCGAGGAGGGCGTTGCCGCCGTAACCCGATCCGAAGGACCAGATCTCGCGAGTCTCCGGGAAGTGCACGATCCACTTTTCCTGCTCGTTGCACGGCCAGGCGACGTCCCGCTGGCCGGCTGTAAGCGGTGCGCCGACCGAGTGGATGCAGGGGACGAACTTGCCGTGCTCCCCGAGCCATTCGACGACGGGCTGGCCCATGCGCGTCATCACCCGCATACTCACGGCGACGTAAGCGGAGTCCGTGATCTCGACACCGATCTGCGCGATGTGCGAACCGATCGGCCCCATGGAAAACGGCACGACGTACAGGGTGCGCCCGCGCATACAGCCATCGAACAAACGATCCAGAGTACGGCGCATCTCGCGCGGATCGATCCAATTATTCGTCGGCCCGGCGTCCTCTTTGGACTGGCTGCAGATGAAGGTCCGCTCCTCCATGCGCGCCACATCGCTCGGATGCGAGCGGGCGAGAAACGACTCGGGGCGCAATTTTTCGTTGAGGCGAATGAAGGTGCCGCTCGCCACCAGGCTGTCGCACAGCCGGTCATACTCGGCCTGCGAGCCATCGCACCAGACGATACGGTCGGGCTTGGCGAGTTGCGCGACCTCGGACACCCACTGCCTCAAGCCCGGATGGCGCACCCAGGCGGGCGCGCTCGATTGGTCGGTTGGGCCTGTGGCGGGAGCGTTCATCTACTCTGACTCCAGAAAGGCAAAGGCCCAGCGGGGCTGGGCCGGCAGGATCGAAAATCGTTCAGGCCGCGGATTCTAGCATCCGGGGCGTCAGGACGGCTTCAGGCGAGCCACCCGCCGTTTGGATAATCATCGTTGGGTCAAATACTTAGATGCGGCGAAACGCTTACTTGCCAATGCAGAAACGGCTGAAAATTTCGCCCAGCAAATCGTCGGGGGTGAATGCCCCGGTAATCGCCGCCAGCTGATCGTGCGCAAGTCGCAGCTCCTCGGCAAAGAGCTCCCAGCGCGCCAGCTCGGCGGCGGCGCGCACCAGGTGCGCCTCGGCAGCGATCAGTGCGCGCAGATGGCGCTCGCGAGCAAGAAATACCGACTCTCCGGTTGCTGTCCAGCCAGCGGCGCGCAGGATCGCCCGGCGCAGTTCGGCCAAGCCCTCGCCGGTTTTGGCGGAGACAGCGATGGCACCCGTCGGCGCTTCGAAGCCAGGCCGCAGATCGACTTTGTTGTAAACATCGATGCGCGGCACCTCAGGAAGCTTTTGTGGCGGCTGCGATTCCACTCCGGCCTCGTACACGGCAAGCACCACATCGGCGCGCTCGAGCTCCTGCTGCGTGCGTGCCATGCCGAGCTGCTCGATCTGATCGCTCGAAGTGCGCAAGCCCGCGGTATCGACCAGCATCACGGCAACGCCTTCGATGTGAATCGGCTCGCGTAGCGCGTCGCGAGTGGTTCCGGGGATCGGCGTCACGATGGCGCGCTCTTCGCCCGCCAGACAATTCAGCAGGCTCGACTTGCCGACGTTGGGGCTGCCGGCGAGCACCACGTGTACGCCGTTGCGCAGCAGGCTCCCCTGTCGGCTCTTGGCCAATACTTCGTCGAGCGCTGTGCGCACGGCGGCTAGTCGCCGGGCACTCGCCCCACGGTGCAGCTCGTCAAGCTCCTCTTCCGGAAAATCCAGTTGCGCCTCGGTGAGCGCGCGCAATTCGACCAATGCCGCGCGCAACGCCTCGATCGCCGCGGAGAACTCCCCGCTTAGCGAGCGCAGCGCGCTGCGCGCTGCTTCACGGCTCGCGGCGTCGATCAAGTCGGCGACGGCTTCGGCCTGCGCGAGATCAAGGCGGCCTTCGAGGAATGCCCGCCGGGTGAATTCGCCGGGCTCGGCAAGCCGCGCGCCGGCGTCGAGGCATGCAGCGAGCAGCATTTGCATGACCACCGGACCGCCGTGCCCCTGCAGCTCAAGCAGGTCCTCGCCCGTATAGGAGTGCGGTGCCGGAAAATAAAGCCCGAGGCCTTCGTCCAACAGCTGGCCGCCAGCGTCGCGGAATTTCATCAGCGTCGCGTGTCGCGGCGCTGGAAGTTGCCCCAGGAGCACCTGCGCCATTCGTTGCACCGCGGGTCCGGAGAGCCGTACGATGCCAATGCCACCGCGACCCGATGGGGTCGCGACTGCAGCGATCGTATCGCGCGCTACACGTTCAGCGCTTGGCATGGGCAGGCTTGTCGCGGTCGAACAACCGCTGGATCTGCCACTGCTGCAGGATGGAGAGGATGTTGTTGACCAGCCAGTAAAGCACCAGCCCGGCGGGAAAGAAAAAGAAGAAGATGCTGAAGACGTAAGGCATGAACTGCATGACCTTCGCCTGGACCGGATCGGGCGGCGTCGGATTCATGCGCGTCTGGAGCACCATCGTGCCGGTCATCAGGATCGGCAGCACGAAATAGGGGTCGAGCGCCGAAAGGTCCTTGATCCAGAGTATGAAGGGCGCGTGGCGCAGCTCGATCGCCGCGAGCAGCACCCAATAGAGCGCGATGAATACCGGTATCTGCACCAGGATCGGAAAGCAGCCGCCCAGCGGGTTTATCTTCTCGGTCCGATAGAGCTCCATCATCGCCTGGTTCATCTTCTGGCGATCGTCGCCATACATCTCGCGCATCTTGGTAAGGCGTGGCGTGACCAGTTTCATTTTCGCCATCGACTTGTAGCTCGCCGCGGAGAGCGGAAAGAAGATCAGCTTGATCAGCACGGTCAGCAGGATGATGGCGACACCCCAGTTTCCCGTCAGCGCGTGAAGCTTCTCGAGCAGCCAGAAGAGCGGCCAGGCGATGATGGCGAGCCAGCCGTAGTCGACCACCAGATCCAGGCCAGGCGCCGCAGCCTCGAGACGGCGCTTTTCCTGCGGCCCGGCGTAAAGAGGAACGTCGACTTTCGCGCTGGCGCCGGGCGCGATGCTCACCGGCACGAGCAGTCTTGCGGCATAGGTTCCGTCCTGGCGCTTTTCCATGAGGTAGTCGCGCTCAAGGCCTTGCGGGGCGAGCCACGCGGAAACGAAGTAGTGCTGCACGAACGCGAGCCAGCCATCCTTCGCCTGCTTGACGTGATCGGCCTTGCCCTTGTCGAGATCCGAGGGATGCACCTTTTGGAACTTGTGCTCCTCGCTGTAGACGGCAAAGCCGGTAAAGCTCTGCGCGCCGAAGGTTTCCGCCACGGTGTTGCGGTTGCCTTCCGGCTTGCCATCGTGGGTCAGCTGGAAATACGCAAAGCTCGCCACCGGCGCGGTACCGGCGTTGCGCATCTGCAGAGTGACATCGACGACATAGCTGTTGCGCCTGAAGGTGAAGATCTTCTCGACTTGCAGGCCGTCTTTGCCTTGCGCCGTGAGCCGCAGCTCGATCGCGTCGGCGCCGTCAGCAAGCGCGCGCACACCCGGCTGCGCCTGCCATAAGCTGCGGTGATTGGGACCGCCTTCGCCCGCCAAGCCGCTTTGCGCTTCGTACTGGTGGGCCGGGCTGATGAGGATGAAATTCTTCTCTGGGTCGTTCGAGTCCTTATGGCGCAGGAGCTCGAGGCGCTTGAGAGTGCCGCCCAAAGTATCGATTTCTGCGCTGACCAGATCGCTCGTCACGCGAATGATTTCGCCGCGCAACTCTGCGGGCGCTGCCGCGGCGATAGGACCAGGTGGCGCGGCTGAACCTTTCGCCGGTGCCTTGCCCGGTACCGGCACGGCCGGCTGCGAAACAGGCACCGGCGGCGGCTTCGGCCGGTGCTCGCGGTCCCAGGCTTCCCAGAGCATCAGTACCGAGAAGCCAAAAATGAACAGCAGAATGAGGCGTTGCGTATCCATCGGCTTAGGGCACCGGGTCGTAGCCGCCGGGCCGCCAGGGACCGCAACGACAGACGCGCCGCACGGCGAGCCAGCTGCCGCGCATTGCCCCATGGCGCTCGATCGCCTGCTCGGCATATTCGGAGCAGCTGGGAGAGAAGCGGCACGCCGGCGGCAGAACCGGGCGCACCAACCAGCGGTAGGCACGCACTGCGCCGCGCAGCGTTTGAGCGATCATCTGCCCAACTGGCACAGCAGCTCGCGTATTTGCCTCACGGTGAGTGACGAGGCCCGCACGCCATACGGGGGACGTACCAGAAGGTCAAGCGCGCCCAGATTTTCCTGCTCAAGTCGAAACGCCTCGCGAATGCATCGCTTTATGCGGTTACGGTCGGCCGCTGCCGCGGCGTGCTTGCGCGAGATCAGGATACCGAGCCGCGCCCGACCCGCTTCACGCCGCCCGAGATAGAACGTGTAGCCCGCCAGGCTGCGCCGCTCGCCTGCGCGTAGCAGTTGCTCGAATTGCGCCTTGCGCCCCAGCCGGCGCCTTGCATCGAGACCGAATCGTTTCTGCGCTGGCGCTACAACGGCTACAACCCGAGCCGGCGCCGGCCCCGAGCGCGCCGATTGCGCAAAACCGCGCGTCCGCCGCGCGTGCGGCTACGCACGAGAAAGCCGTGGCGCCGCGCGCGCCGCGTCTTGGACGGTTGGTAAGTGCGCTTCATGACTACCCCGCTTGCGAAAAAGGGCGGTATTAGAGCGTGCGCCTCAGCGCGTTGTCAAATCGAAAAAACACTCCCCGCGCGCTGTGGATAACCCATCGCAAGCAAGGTAAAATTGCGATTCGTTTTAGGCCCACTAAAAGATGCAAAACCTCTGGGACGCCTGCCTGCGTCGGCTCGAGCAGGAGCTGCCCGCGCAACAGTTCAATACCTGGATTCGGCCGTTGGCGCCCGAGACGGACGCGCCCGATGACACGTTGATTCTCACGGCGCCAAACCGCTTCGTGCTGGAGCTGGTGCGCGAGCGCTTCGCCTCTCGCATCGAGCGCTTGGCCACGGAAGCGAGCGGTCGCGAACTGGGGCTGCGCCTGGTGCTTGCGCGTGCCGCCGATGCGCCGGTGCGCTCCGCCCCGGCTGCAGTGCGCCCGGCCAGCGAGCCTGCCATCCAGGAGCGCTCACGGCTGAATCGGGGTTTCACCTTCGATAGCTTCGTGACGGGCAAAGCCAATCAACTGGCGCGCGCTGCCGCAATCCAAGTGGCGGAGAACCCCGGCACCTCCTACAACCCGCTCTTTGTGTACGGCGGAGTCGGTTTGGGTAAGACCCATCTGGTTCAGGCGATCGGCAACCAGGTGGCCGACGGCCGGCCGCAGGCCCGCATCCGCTATATCCACGCCGAACAATACGTTACCGACGTGGTGCGCGCTTATCAGCAAAAGTCTTTCGACGAGTTCAAGCGCTATTACCACTCGCTCGATCTGCTCCTGATCGACGACATCCAGTTTTTCTCCAACAAGGGCCGTACGCAAGAGGAGTTCTTCTACGCGTTCAACGCCTTAGTGGAAGCGCACAAACAGATCGTCATCACCTGCGATACCTATCCAAAGGAGATCGCGGGCATGGAGGAGCGCCTGATCTCGCGCTTCGGCTGGGGGCTTACCGTGGCGATCGAGCCGCCGGAGCTCGAGATGCGTGTCGCGATCGTGTTGAAGAAAGCCGAGGCCGAGGCGGTGGCGGTATCCGAGGAGATCGCGTTTTTCATCGCCAAGCACATCCGTTCAAACGTTCGCGAGCTGGAGGGCGCCCTGAAGAAGGTATTGGCATTTGCGCGCTTCACCGGGCGAGAGCTCTCGCTCGAGCTGGCGAAAGAGGCGCTACGCGACATCCTCAACCTGAACAGCCGCCAGGTCAGCGTCGAAGGCATCCAGAAAACCGTCGCCGAGTATTTCAAGATCAAGATCTCCGACATGCATTCGAAAAAGCGCAGCCGCAACGTTGCACGGCCGCGGCAGGTGGCGATGGCGCTCGCCAAAGACCTCACGCAGATGAGCCTGCCGGAAATTGGCGAGGCGTTCGGCAACCGCGACCACACCACCGTGCTGCACGCCTGCCGGACCATCGCAAGCTTGCGCACACGCGACGGTTCCCTGAACCGCGACTACCTCGTACTCGAGCAGGTGCTGAAGGGTTGAGCTCATGGGACAAGCTGTGTGCCAGTGTCTGGCGAATTGTGGATAAGCGAGCGGCACCAAAAAACTGCCGCGTATTGCCCACAGCACCTCACACGCCGCCCACAGCTTTCCCCGGGCCTGCAAAAGGGATCAAGGTACTGGCGAGCAACAGGTTTTGCAGTTTGTCCCCCGATTCTTGGCGCTCTATTAGTTACTACTAATTAGGTAAATAACAAATGATCAAAGCAAAGCGAGACGAGCTGCTGGCGCCGCTTGCTGCGGTGAGCGGCATCATCGAACGACGCCACACTCTGCCAATCCTCTCGAACGTACTGATCGACGGCTCCGCCGAAACGCTCAGTTTCCTTGCCACCGATATCGAGATTCAGATCAGTGCGCGCAGCGCCCTGGCCGGTTCCCGCGACGCACGCGCGCTGACCGTAGGCGCAAGGAAGCTGCTCGATATTCTGCGTGCCCTCCCCGAGGACGCCGAAGTCAGCCTGCAGCCCCAGGACAAGCGCCTGGTGGTCAAAGCGGGCCGCAGCCGGTTCAGCCTGCAGACCCTTCCTGCAGAGGATTTTCCGCGCCTTGCCAAGGCCACCGGAGAGGTAGCGCGCTTTGCGTTGCCGCAGAAGGCGTTGCGGCATTTGCTGGGGCTCGTGCAGTACGCGATGGCGCAGCAGGACATCCGCTACTACCTGAACGGGCTGCTGATGGTGGTGGAGGGCGGCGAACTCAAGGTGGTGGCCACCGATGGACACCGCCTCGCCTTTGCTGCGCTGCCGCTTGGGGCGAGCCTGCCACGTCAGGAGGCGATCGTCCCTCGTAAGACCGTAGTTGAGCTGACGAAGCTGCTTGCCGATAGCGATGATGAAGTGAGCATTGAATTGTCCGGCACTCAGGCGGCGTTCAGCTTCGGCGCGATCGAGCTGGTCTCCAAGCTGATCGATGGCAAGTTCCCGGACTACACGCGCGTCATACCGACGCAGCACAAGAACCGCTTGCAGATCGAGCGCGAGCCGCTGCGGCAGGCGCTGCAGCGTGCGGCAATCCTGTCGAACGAGAAATTCCGCGGTGTCCGCTGGGTGCTCACCGATGGCAGCCTGAAGATCGTCTCCTCCAATGCCGACCAGGAAGAAGCACAGGAGGAGCTCGAAGTGCATTACGCGGGGGATGCGCTCGATATCGGCTTCAATGTCAATTACCTGCTGGACGTGCTGAACAATGTGGCGAGCAGCGAGCTGGAATGCGCGTTTGGCGATTCGTCCTCCAGCGCGTTGATCAGCTATGCGAGCGAGAAGGGCTTCAAGTACGTCGTGATGCCGATGAGAATCTGACTTGGCCGCGAACCCGAACGAATACGGTTCCGACGCCATCAAGGTCCTGAAGGGCCTGGAGGCGGTGCGCAAGCGGCCGGGCATGTACATCGGTGACACCTCCGATGGCACCGGCCTGCACCACATGGTGTTCGAGGTGGTCGACAACGCGGTGGACGAGGCGCTAGCCGGCTACTGCGACGAGATCACGGTGACGGTCCACACGGACAACTCGATCTCCGTGCTCGACAACGGGCGTGGCATCCCTACCGGCATCAAGGAGGACGACGAGCTCAAACGCTCCGCCGCCGAGATCGTCATGACCGAGCTGCACGCCGGCGGCAAGTTCGACTCGAACAGCTACAAAGTCTCGGGCGGCCTGCATGGCGTCGGCGTGTCGGTGGTGAACGCGCTGTCGGAATGGCTGCGACTCACCATCTGGCGCGACGGCGCGGTGCATCAGATGGAGTTCCGCAATGGCGCCGCCGTGGCGCCGATCAAGCCGACCGGCAAGAGCGAGCGGCGCGGCACCGAGGTGCATTTCCTTGCCTCAAAGGAAGTTTTCGGCAACGTCGATTTCCACTACGACATCCTGGCGCGGCGCCTGCGCGAGCTTTCCTTCCTCAACAACGGCACGAAGATCGTGCTGATCGATCAGCGCGCCGGCAAGGAAGAGAACTTCGCCTTCTCCGGCGGGGTGAAGGGCTTCGTCGAGTACATGAACCGGGCGAAGAATGTCCTGCATCCGAACGTGTTCCTCGGCCGCGGCGAGAAGGACGGCCTCACGGTGGAAGTTGCGATGCAGTGGAACGATTCCTACCAGGAATCGGTGCTGTGCTTCACAAACAACATCCCGCAGAAGGACGGCGGCACACACCTAACCGGCCTGCGCGCCGCCATGACGCGGGTGCTGAACAAGTACATCGAGGAGATCGAGCTCGCGAAGAAGGCGAAGGTCGAGACGACCGGTGACGACATGCGCGAAGGCCTGGCCTGCGTGCTCTCGGTCAAGGTGCCGGAGCCGAAGTTCTCTTCTCAGACCAAGGAAAAGCTAGTGTCCTCCGAGGTCCGCCCGGTGGTCGAGGAAATCGTCGCCGAGCGCCTGCGTGAGTTCCTGGACGAGCGCCCGGCAGATGCGCGCATCATTACCTCCAAGATCGTCGACGCCGCGCGCGCCCGCGAGGCGGCGCGTAAGGCGCGCGAGATGACCCGGCGCAAAGGCGTGCTCGACGGACTGGGACTGCCGGGCAAGCTCGCGGACTGCCAGGAGCGCGATCCTGCCAAGTGCGAGCTGTACCTGGTCGAGGGCGACTCGGCCGGTGGCTCGGCGAAGCAGGGGCGCGATCGCAAGTTCCAGGCGATCCTGCCGCTCAAGGGCAAGATCCTGAATGTCGAGCGCGCGCGCTTCGACAAGCTGCTGTCATCGGCGGAAATCGCCACCCTCATTACCGCGCTGGGCTGCGGCTTCGGCAAGGAGGAGTACAACGCCGACAAGCTGCGCTACCACCGCATCATCATCATGACGGATGCGGACGTCGACGGCTCGCACATCCGTACCCTGCTTTTGACCTTCTTCTACCGCCAGATGCCCGAGCTGGTGGAGCGCGGCCACATCTACATCGCCCAGCCGCCGCTGTACAAGGCGAAGCTCGGCAAGGAAGAACGCTATCTCAAGGACGAGCACGAGCTGAACGAATTCATGCTGCGCCAGGCGCTGGTCGACGCCGCGCTCTATCCGCGCGCCGGCGCCGAACCGATCGTCGGCGACCCGCTGGCGCAGCTCGCCAAGTCGTATCTGCTCGCCCAAGCGGTCATCGATCGCGTGTCGCGCCTGATCGATCGTGAGGCCTTGCAGGCGATCCTGCGCGGCGTTCAGGTCGAGCTGACGCGACGCGATACCGCGGAAGCGTCGGCCGAAGCGCTCGAGGCCGCGATCGGCGGCGAAGGCATCGCGGTTGCGCCCCACTTCGACCAGAAGACCGACCGCTACCAGGTACGCATCGAGCGCACGCGCCACGGCAACGTGCGCATGAGCACGATCGACACCGAGTTCGTTCATTCCGGCGACTACGCCCAGATTCGCCAGACCGCGCAGATGCTCGCCGGCCTAATCGGCGAAGGCGCCTACATGCAGCGCGGCGAGAAGAAACAGCCGGTGCACGACTTTTCCGAGGCCATGCGCTGGCTGCTCGGCGAGGTCGAGAAATCGATGACCCTGCAGCGCTACAAGGGCCTGGGCGAGATGAATCCCGAGCAGTTGTGGGAAACGACGATGGACATCACCGCGCGGCGCCTGCTCAAGGTGCAGATCGAGGACGGCATCGCCGCCGACGAGATCTTCACCAAGCTGATGGGCGACGAGGTCGAGCCGCGGCGCGCGTTTATCGAGTTGAACGCGCTCGGGGTGCGGAACCTCGACGTATAGGCTTTTCCTCCGCCGGCTTTTGGGCTTTTTTTTCCTCGGCTTTTTTTTCCTTAGGCGCGCGCGGCTGGAACTCAAAGCCGATCTTGCCGTCGGGCTGCTTGACGAGAAACGCCTTGAACTTGCGGCCCTTCTTTGACACGAAGCCGCTGAGCAAATCGGTGCGTCCGGTCTCAAGCAGCTTTTTCATCTGCTCGCGCTCGATCGGCTGCTGCAGGATCATGCGGCCGGAGCGGAAGTCGCAGCTTTTCTTCGGTCCGACCGCGTTCTCGCAGGTGTAGGCCATGCCGTACTCGAAAACGCGGCCGCCGTCCTTCGGGCACGCACCCAAAGGCTCCTGGGCGCTGAAATCTGGCGCCTCCTGCCCCTCGCCCGAGTCCTGGCCGAAATCGAACTCCGGTCGTAGATCTGGCGTGAGCCGTACAACGGCGGCAAAAGGGCGTCCCTGTTTGCTGCGAAAGCCGGTCAGCGGACCGACCACGCGCTTGGTGATGAGCTCGGCGACTTCCTCCGGCGACCATTCGCGCCCAGAGGTCACCTTCCAGATCGAGAAATCGCATTTCTGGCACTGGAACTTGCGATAGTTCTCCTGCACCACGCCACCACACTTCGGGCACGGCGCGGGCACGGTGGCGTAAACCACGTCCGGAATTTCGCCCGTCTTGATTACCCCGACGACGTTACGCACCAGCTCCGAGATTTCCTTCATGAATTCGTCGCGCTTGAGCTTGCCGGCTTCGATGAGCTTCAGCTTGTGTTCCCACTCGCCGGTGAGCTCGGGCGACGCGAGCTCGACGATGTGCAACATGTGGAGCGCGAACATAAGTGAAAACGCCTTCGGCGTCGGCACCAGCTCGCGGCCCTCGCGGTTCACGTATTCCTCGCGGATCAAGCCCTCGATGATGGCGGCGCGCGTTGCCGGCGTGCCGAGGCCCTTGGCTTCCATGGCGGCGCGCAGCTCATCGTCCTCTACGAGCTTGCCGGCGCCTTCCATCGCGGAGAGCAGCGTCGCCTCGGTGTAGCGCGGCGGCGGCTTGGTCTGGTTCGCCTGCTCGCTCACTTCGATCACCGCGACCTTCTCGTTCGCCTCGATCGCTGGCAGGTTCTCGGCCTCATCGCCGATGGTGCGGCCATACACGGCCAGCCAGCCCGGATTGCGCAGCACGCGCCCCTCGGTCTTGAATTGCTGCTCGTCGACGCGCGTGATGCGAGTGGTCTGCAGGTACTCGGCCGCCGGGTAGAACACCGCCAGGAACCGGCGCACCACCATGTCATAGAGCTTCTGCTCGGCCTCGTTCAGATGTTTCGGCGTCTGCAGCGTGGGGATGATCGCGAAGTGATCCGAGATCTTGGTGTTGTCGAAAATGCGCTTGTTCGGCTTGACCCAGCCCTGCTTGAGAATCTGTCGGGCAAAGGTCGCGAAGGCATCGGTCTGGCCGAGCGCTTTCAGGCTGTCTTTGACAGTCGGCAGATAATCTTCCGGCAGCGCGCGCGAGTCGGTACGCGGATAGGTCAGCACCTTGTGCCTCTCGTAAAGCGCTTGCGCGAGCGACAGCGTCATGCGCGCCGGGAAGCCGAAGCGGCCGTTGGCTTCGCGCTGCAGGCTGGTGAGGTCGAAAAGCAGAGGAGACAACTGCGTCGACGGCTTGGTCTCCTCGGTGGCAATGCCCTTCTTGCCGCGGCACGCGGCGACAATCGCCGCCGCCTCGCGAGCGCTCCAGAGGCGCTCCGGCTTGCGTTCGGCGTCGTCGTCCTTCTTGAAACCGGGATCGAACCAGCGTGCTCCATACTCGCCGGCCTTGGCGCCGAAGCGCGCATGGACTTCCCAGTAATCTCTGGAGGTGAAGGCGCGGATCTTGTCCTCGCGCTCGACCAGGATGGCGAGCGTCGGCGTTTGCACGCGGCCGACGGTGGTGAGATAGAAGCCGCCCTCCTTCGAATTGAAGGCGGTCATGGCGCGCGTGCCATTGATGCCAACCAGCCAGTCGGCCTCCGAGCGGCTCTTGGCCGCGTCCGCCAGCGGCAGCAATTCCTTGTCGGCGCGCAGCTTGGAGAAGCCTTCGCGGATCGACTGCGGTGTCATCGACTGCAGCCACAAGCGCTCGATCGGCTTCTTCGAATGTGCATGCTGCACGATCGAGCGGAAGATCAGCTCACCTTCGCGCCCGGCGTCGCAGGCATTAACTAGTGCGGTGACGTCCTTGCGCTTCATGAGGCGCAGCAGCAGATTGAGGCGCTGCTCGCTTTTCTCGAGCGGCGCTAGGCCGAAGCGTGGCGGTATTACCGGGAGATTCCGGAACGACCACTTGCCGCGCTTGACGTCGTATTCCTCGGGCACCACCAGCTCGAGCAGGTGGCCCACCGCGGACGAGAGCACGTAGCGGTCGCTCTCGAAGTAGTCGCCTTTGCGCGAGAAGCCACCGAGCGCGCGCGCGATGTCGGCCGCGACCGACGGTTTCTCTGCAATGATAAGTTTTTTGCTCATGCCGCGCGAAAGGCCGCAGATGATAAGTGTAAAGGCACGCGCCGTTCAACCGCCGCCGCTCACGCACGCGTTGCGTGCGCGACCCGAATCTAGTTTGGCAAGCGGCTTTGCGGCGCGGTGAACAGGTCTTCGGCGAGCAACTGGCTGGTGGGAGTCTGCTGATTCCACAGCACCATCAGCACGATCAGCTTCAACTGGTCCAGAGAAAGGCTGTGACCGGAAGCGGCCAGCGAACGCTCGAGCACCAGCTCGCGCGTCTCGGGAGTCAGGATTCCCGATTGCTCGAGGGTAATCAGAAAACCGCGGCATTCGGCATCGAGCTTCGCCAGCTCGCGCGGCGCAAAAGCGCGAAAGGACCGGGTCGTGTCGGGCAGTGATACGCTCGCGCCGCGCGGGGCGCGCAGCACGCCGGCGAGCCAGTGCAAGGCCTCGCTTATGTCCGCATCCTCGAACCCGGCCGCGGACAGCTTGCGCGCGACGCGCTCGCGGTCATCGGCCAGCTCGGCCTGGTGGCAGTTCTCGAATACGTAGACCAGGATGTCGTACATAGCGCTCCTCTCTTATAACGCGGGGCGGACGGGGCCGTTTACCCGCGATGTGCCTTTTCCAGGCGCTGATAAAGCCCTCCCGGCAGCGCGGTCACCCGCCCGTCGAGTTCCAATCGCAGCAGCTCGGAGGCCACCTGCTCGGCCGACAAGCCAGCGCGTGCGCACAGCGAGTCGACGTCGACCGGATCGTGGCCCATGACCGCGAGCAGGCCGGAATCCGGCGGCGCCACGCTGCTGGCGGTGCTCGCGTAGCCGCTCGGACGGAATCCGGAAAGCTCGGCGAGCACGTCTTCGGCAGATTCGACGAGCTTCGCGCCGGACTTGATGAGCGCATGGCAGCCCTTCGATAGCGGAGAATGAATCGAACCGGGAATCGCAAACACTTCGCGTCCCTGGTCCGCCGCGCAGCGCGCGGTGATCAGCGAGCCGGAGGCGACGGCCGCCTCGACGACCAGGCAGCCGCGCGACAGTCCGCTGATCAATCGATTGCGCCGCGGGAAGTTGTGCGCGACGGCCGGCGTGCCGAGAGCGAATTCCGAAAGCAGCAATCCGCGACGCGAGATTTCGGCGGCGAGTTCAGCGTTTCGCGTCGGATAGACGATATCGATGCCGGTGCCGAGGACCGCAATCGTCGAGCCGGCGCCGGTCAGCCCGCCGCGATGTGCTGCGGCGTCGATGCCCAGCGCAAGCCCGGAGACGATCGTGAGTCCGGTCGCGCTGAGCGCTGCGGCGAAATTCTCCGCGTTGCGCTCCCCCTGAGCAGAAGCGTTGCGGCTGCCGACAATGGCGAGCGCGGCCTGTGGCAGCAGCTGACTGCGACCGTGCCCATAAAGCAGCGGCGGTGGATCGGCGATCTCGAGCAGCGCGCGCGGATACAGTTCGTCGGCCAGGGTGACGACGAAGTGATCCTTTACTGCAAGCCACTGCTGAGCCCGCGCCACTGCCTCCTGGACATCGGAAGAGTCGAGCGCTTCCAGCGCGAGGGGTGCCACGTAAGAAGCAAGCTCGCTGCGTTTGCGGGCGAGTACCGCTTCGGGCAAGCCGAATTGCCCGAGCAACTTGCGGAGGGTCGAAGCGCCGAGCCCGGGAGTGAGCGAAAGCTGCAGCCAGCTCGCGAGTCCCGGGTCGGGCGTCATGCGGGAGGAGAACCTGGCGAGCGAATCGCCGGCGCTAGACGCTCAGGGTGTCTGTACCACATCGCGGGGGCCGATCGGCCGCGAGATGTTCATGACCAGTGCGTACGATACGCGGTTGAAGACGCGAAACACAAACGCAAGGCCGGCGCGTTCATCCGGCAGCTTGATCTGCGCGTCACGTGCCTCTTTGGTCTTGGTCACATCGCGCACGCTGCCACCCAGCGCGTAGAGCGCAAGGACGTGGCCCACTTCGAGACCATCGCGCGCGCCGCGGTTGATGCTGATGACCGACTGCGGTCCGGCTTCGCCTACCTGCGCGACGCCGCCGTGAATTGCGATCACGCGGCCGCGGATGTTGCTGCCGGGAGCACGCGGCGCGTAGCTGATCGGCTTGGGGCTGCCCGCCGCGACCAGCTTGTCGCCGGCGCCGACCTCCTGCACCGCGGAGGTAAGCACTACCGTCGCAGGCTCGCCGCCGCGTTCGAGTTGCGCCGTGCCGAGGTAAATTGCCTCGTAGGCGAGCGTTTGATTGCTGTCGGGATCGATTAAAGGCCCGCCGCGCCGATAGACGTACCAAGTTTCTTCCTTCGAGCTGCCTATGCCACGTACGTAAGCGCTGTTGCCTGCGGCGAGGATCACCCGATCGGTCTGCGTGCCGACGATGGTCGGGGCGCGGTCGAGGCCATCGGGCTCGACGATCAGCGGCCGTGCAAGGAAGGGTTCGATGATTGCAGCCGGAATGCTCGGGATCTGTTCCTGCGCGAGCGATTCCGCGCGCACGCGCGGGCCAAGCTTCACGCTACCGGTGGCCGTGGCCGTTGGCGCGGTAGCCGGCCGGACCGCGCCGCCGATCGTCAGTTGCCCGCGAGCGCGGTCAAGGGCGATGACATAACCGGGGTAAATCAGGTGGGGGTTGCGGATCTGGTCCTTATTGAGGCCCCAGAGCTCGGGCCAGCGCCAGGGTGAGTCCGTATAGCGCTGCGAAATCGACCATAGGGTATCGCCTGGAACTACGACATAGCGGTCGGGAGCATCGGGGCGCAGGGTCAGCGGAGCACTCGGCGCCTGGGCCCCTGCGGCCGCCGAGATCGCGAAGAAAGCGAGTGTTGTGATAGACTTACGCAATTGCTGGACCATGGTGACCCCGCCCGTTTGCGGCTCCTGGATCGGCCGTTTTTTCCAATAGCTTATATGGCACCTGAGATTGTCCATATAATCTATTCAATTTGCAAATAAATTTGTCCTCAGATGGCGACGTTGAACATCCTCCGCTACCCCGACGCCCGACTTCACAAGCTGGCTGCTCCCGTTACCGTTTTCGACGAGGGGCTCAAGAAACTGGTCGCTGACATGGCCGAGACCATGTACGCGGCGCCCGGCATTGGCCTCGCCGCAACGCAGGTCGACGTCCACAAACAGGTCATCGTGGTCGACGTCTCGGAACGGCGCGATTCGCTCGTCGTGCTAGTCAATCCGGAGATCGTGGAGGCGACCGGCGAGTCCGATATCGAAGAGGGCTGCCTGTCGGTCCCGGGCATCTATGAGCTGGTGCCGCGCGCCGAGCGCGTCAAGGTTCGGGCCTATGATCAAAACGGCAACGCGTTTACGCTCGAGGCGCAGGGCCTGCTCGCGGTTTGCATTCAGCACGAGATGGATCATCTGAAGGGCAAGGTCTTCGTCGAGCACCTGTCGCAGCTCAAGCAGCAGCGCGTGCGCGCGAAGCTCGCCAAGCAGCTGCGCAAGTCGGCCTGATCGACCCGCATTCCTGCGCCTAATCTTCGCAGGAACCCCGGCATTCGCTGAGCGCGCGCTCGCCCGGCTGCTCAATGCCGGGCATAGCATTGCGCTTGTCCTTACCCTGCCGGATCGACCCGCAGGCCGCGGCATGCATAGCACGGCGAGCGCGGTGAAATCAGCGGCGCTGGCTCACGCTCTGGAGGTTTTCCAGCCGGAGACGCTGCGTGCGCCTGAGGTGATCGAGCGTCTTCGAGCGGTGCACGCCGATGCGATGGTGGTCGCTGCGTACGGGCTGCTGTTGCCGCAACCCGTTCTCGAGGTGGCAACGCATGGCGCACTCAATATTCACGCGTCATTGCTGCCGCGCTGGCGCGGCGCCGCGCCGATTCAAAGAGCGATCCTCGCCGGCGACCGGGAGACCGGCGTGTCCATCATGCGTATGGATGCAGGGCTCGATACCGGGCCGGTGTTCGCACAGCGGCGCGTCGCTATCGGCGCCGACGACGACTTCGGCGTGCTGCATGACCGTTTAGCCGAGCTGGGCGCGGAAACGCTATTGACGGTGCTCGCAGACTTGGCAAACGGGAATGCGCGCTCGATCGCTCAGCCCGAAGCGGGTGCCACGTACGCCCGCAAGATCGAGAAAGCTGAGAGCGCCTTGCACTGGGAGCGTCCCGCAGCCGAGCTTGAGCGCGCGGTACGCGCCTTTCGCCCGTCGCCCGGAGCACTCGCGCGGCTGAGGGGCGACGCGACCAAGGTTTGGCGCGGTCGCGTCGTGAGTGGCCACGGCAGGCCAGGCACGATCCTCGAGGCGAGCACGGCGATTCATGTCGCCTGCGGCATCGATGCGCTCGCCATCGATGAATTGCAGCCCGCAGGCGGGCGGCGCATGCCGGCCGCAGAGTTTTTGCGCGGTCGCCGCCTCGTCCCCGGCGAGCGCTTCGATTGAAGCATTCCGCGACCTTAGCGGTTCAGCTTGGCGAAGCGTCGCGCATCGTGTGTCGAGTAGCCGCAGGGCACAGCCTCGCTGGCGAGCTCCCGTCGGTTCGCGCCGGCGCGCTGATCGACCTTACCCACGGCACGCTGCGCCGCTATGGACGGCTGCAGGCGATCGTTGCGGCCTTGTCGCGCCGCGGCCGGCCGGATGCATTGGTCGAAGCGCTGCTCTGGTGCTCGCTGTACGCGCTCGAATCGGCGCGCCACGCCGAGCACACCGTAGTCGACGAATCGGTGAAGGCCTGTGGCTTGCTCGAGCGCTGGCCGGCAAAAGGGTATGTGAATGCCCTGCTGCGCGCCTTTCTGCGCGATCGCCCTGCAATCGAAGCACGGCTTGAGCGCGAGCCGGAAGCCAAGCATCAGCATCCGCAATGGTGGATCGAGATTCTGCGCAGCGCCTATCCGGCCGCATGGGAGGCGGTGCTTGCTGCCGGCAATGCGCATCCGCCGATGGGTTTGCGCGTCAATTGCCGACGCGTGCAACCGGAGGAATACCAGGCGCGGCTCGCCGGGCAAGGTATCGCCGCGCGTCGCTATGGCGGCCAGGCGATACTGCTCGAAAATCCGCTGCCGGTAGAACGCCTGGCCGGTTTCGGCACGGGCGAAGTCTCGGTGCAGGACCCAGGCGCGCAGCGCGCCGCGCACTGCCTCGATTTGCAGTCAGGCCAGCGCGTGCTCGATGCGTGTGCCGCGCCTGGCGGGAAATCGGCGCACATCCTGGAGCTCGCGGATGTGGCGCTTACTGCGCTCGATATCGATGCTGCGCGCGCCGCACGCATCACGCCCAATCTCGAGCGTCTCGGTTTGGCGGCGACGGTCATTGTCGGCGACGCGAGTCGCCCGGAGCAATGGTGGGACGGCCGACCCTACGATCGCATCCTCGCCGATGTGCCTTGCTCGGCGTCGGGCATCGTGCGGCGCCGTCCCGATGCCAAATGGTTGCGCCGCGCGAGCGATCTCGCGGCGTTCGCCGCTCGACAACGGGCGCTGCTCGATGCGCTTTGGCGGCTGCTCGCCCCGGGTGGTAAATTGCTGTATGCCACCTGCTCGGTATTTCCGCAGGAGAACGACGCCGTCCTCGAGGCGTTCATCGCCGGCGAGCGCAGCGCGCGCCGTCTCGCTCTCGCTGACGGCGCGCCGGCGCAATGGCTGCCCGACGCCGCGCACGACGGGTTCTACTACGCGTTGATCGCAAAACAAGCCTGATGTGAGCGCGATGCGCAGCATCGCCTTCTGCAGCGGATTGCTCTTGCTGTTCGTCGCGTCGTTCGTCTGCGCCAATGAGATCGAGGTGCGCGAGGCGCGGCTGCAGGCGGTCGAGGACGGCCTGGTACTCGACACCGATTTCGACTTTGTGCTGACGCCGCGTCTCGCCGAAGTCGTGTCGAACGGCGTGCCGCTTTACTTTCGGGTCGACTTCGAACTAACTCGCCGGCGCTGGTACTGGTTCGACGAGACGGCCGCAGCCAAGCGCTTGCAGCTGCGGCTGTCCTATCATGCGCTGTCGCGGCAGTACCGGTTGTCGACCGGCCTGCTGCAGCAAAGCTTCGCTACGCTGGACGAAGCATTGAATGTGCTCAAGCACATACGCAACTGGCTGGTGGTGGACCGCACGGTGAGTTTCTCCGATGCCGACTACGAGGCGGCGGTACGCATGCGGCTCGATACGACTTTGCTGCCCAAGCCCTTCCAGTTGAGCGCGCTGACCAGCCGTGAGCTGCAGCTCGAATCGCCATGGAAACGCTTCACGGTGCGCTCGCCGCAGCAGCTGCCCGCGCCGGTGGAAAGCCGCGAGCCGCGGCAGACCGATCGATGAAGCTCCTGCTCATCATCGGCGCGGCAGTCGCGACCGTGGGCCTGTTCCTGCTCGCTACCGCGAGCGGCGACACCGCGTTCTTCGCCCAGCAATACCCCCTGCTGCTCGGGCTCAACGCGGCGCTGGCCACGCTGCTTGCCGGCCTGGTGAGCTATCAGCTTCTGCTGATGGCGCGCAGCTACCGTGCGCGCGTATTCGGCACGCGGCTGACGCTGCGGCTATTCCTGCGCTTCGCCGCGCTCGCGCTGCTGCCCGGCCTCATCGTGTACGCGGTATCGGTGCAGTTCATCACGCGATCGATCGAGTCCTGGTTCGACGTCAAGGTCGATGCCGCGCTCGAGGGCGGAATGAACCTGGGCCAGCAGGCGATCGACCAGATGCTGCTCGAGTTGCAGAAGAAGGCGCGCGCCCTGGCCGTCGAGCTTGCCGATACGCCGCCGGCGCAGCTCGTCCCGCAACTCGAGCGCGCGCGTCTGCAGGCTGGAGTGCAGGAGGCGATCGTAGTCGCCGCCAACGGCCGGCTGATCGCCAGCGCCGCGGAGGACACGACGAAGCTCGTGCCGGACTTGCCCGCCGCGGCGGTGTTGCGCCAGGCACGCCTTCAGCGCGGATTGAGCTCGATCGATGCCGTGGCGAGCGGCTCGCTCGCGCTGCGGGCGATCGTGCCGATGGAGGCACTCGCGCTTGCGAGCGAGCCGCGTTTTCTGCAGCTGCGCGCACGCGTGCCGGCGAACCTCGCGCACAACGCCGAGGCGGTCGAAACGGCGTATCGCGACTATCGCGAGCTCGCGCTCTCGCGCGAAGGCCTGAAGCGCATCTACGTGGTGACACTGAGTTTTGCGTTGCTCATGGCGTTATTCGTGGCGGTGGCGGTGGCGGTCACGCAATCGAAGCTGCTCGCCGAACCGCTCGCCACCCTGGCCCAGGCCATGCAAGCAGTGGCGCGCGGCGATTTCTCGCGGCAGGCACCGGTCACCAGCCGCGACGAGCTCGGCGTGCTCACCGAATCGTTCAACTCCATGACGCACCAGCTCGACGAGGCTCGGCGCGTGCTCGAGGCCAACCGCGCCGCGCTCGAAGCCGCGAAGGCGCGGCTCGAGAACATCCTCGCTAATTTATCGGCCGGCGTGCTGGTCTTCGACCACCAGCTGGAGCTCTCGATCTCGAATCATGGCGCCACCACGATCCTCGGGCCCGAGCTTGCAACCTTTGCCGATCTCATGCGCGAGCACTTTCGCGGCCAGGGCGACAAGACCTGGCAACTGGAGCTGCGGCTCAAGGGCACCGGCAAGACGGTGCATGCGCGCGGCGCGCACCTGCCCCAGGCGACCGGCGGCGGCTATGTGCTGGTGTTCGACGACATCACCCAACTGATCCATGCGCAGCGCGCCACCGCGTGGGCCGAGGTCGCCCGCCGACTGGCGCATGAAATCAAGAATCCGCTGACGCCGATCCAGCTCTCGGCGGAACGGTTGGAAATGAAGCTCGGCGACCGGCTTTCGCGCGAAGACGCCGAGGCCCTGCGGCGCTCGACCAGCACCATCGTCAGCCAGGTGACCGCGCTGAAAGCCATGGTCGACGACTTCCGCGACTATGCGAGGTTGCCCGCGCCCGAGCCAGCGCGGCTCGATCTCAATAGGCTGGTAGCCGATGTGCTCGCCTTGTACGAGAACTCGCGGGTGCCGATCGGCAAGCGGCTCGCTGACGACCTGCCGCCGGTGTGGGCCGATGGCGCGCAAATCCGGCAAGTGATCCATAACCTCGTGCAGAATGCACAGGACGCGCTCGAGAACGTGCGCAGCGCGGCCCACCCGCCGGCGATCGAGGTGCGCACCGAGCTCGCCGGCGACCGCGTGCGGCTCGCCGTGTCCGATAACGGCGGCGGCTTCCCTGAGGAATTGATGGCGCGCATTTTCGAGCCTTACGTCACCACCAAACCGAAAGGCACGGGCCTCGGATTGGCGATCGTGAAGAAGATCATCGACGAGCATCACGGCAGTATCGCGATCGAGAACCGGCCAGCGCGCGGCGCGTCGGTGACGGTGCTGCTGCCGCTCGCAAAGGCTGCCTAGTGGCGCAGATCCTCGTCGTCGACGACGAAGTCGGCATCCGCGAGCTGCTGTCGGAGATCCTGGAGGACGAGGGGCACCAAGTGGCGCTCGCCGAGAGCGCAGGAGACGCGCGCCGTATCCGCGAGCGCTCGCGCCCCGACCTCGTGCTTCTCGACATCTGGATGCCGGATACCGACGGCATCACTTTGCTCAAGGAGTGGGCCGCGAGCGGCCAGCTCAACATGCCGGTGATCATGATGTCGGGCCACGGCACGATTGAAACCGCAGTCGAGGCCACGCGTATCGGCGCGCTCGATTTCCTGGAAAAGCCGATTGCACTGCAGCGCTTGCTGACGACGGTCAAGCGCGCCTTGCGCAACCCCGAGGCGACGCCGTCGCCGCAGGTGACGCTGGCGGCGATCGGCCGTTCGGGTGCGCTGGCCGACGCCAAGAAACGCCTGGCGCAGCTCGCGCAGCTCGTGGCGCCGCTGATGCTGCGCGGCGAGCGCGGCATGCGGCCGGAGCTCTTCGCGCGGCTGCTCGTGCCGAGCGGCGCGCCGTTCCTCGCCGGCGCGGAGATGCTTGCCGAACCGCCCTCGGAGCTGCTCGCGAAAGCGGCCGGGGGGATTCTTTTCCTGCCGGACCTGAGCCGCCTTGAGCGTACCGAGCAGCGTCATCTCGAATTCCTGCTGCCGCGGGCAGACAAATACAAGACGCGCGTCGTGTCGTTCTCGCCTCTCGACATCCGCGCGCTGATCGAGAAGCACGAGTTCGATCCAGAGCTTTGCACGCGCCTCGCGGAACTCACGCTCAAGCTGCCTGCAGTGCGCGAGTTCGCGGAGGACGTGCCCGACCTCGCTTCGCTGATGCTGGCCCAGCTGGTCGAAGCGCGCGCCAGCCCGCCGCGGCGCCTCGCGATCGCGGCGCTGAACGCGCTGCGCCACTATTCCTGGCCTGGAAACCTGGCCGAGCTGGAAAACGTGGTCAAGGACCTCGCCTTCACCACGCTCGAGGAGGAGATTCAGCTGCTCGACGTCGAGCGGGTGCTCGCGGCACGAGGCTCACCGGGCGCGCTGCCCGAGATCGCGCTCGACCGGCCTTATCGCGAGGCCCGCGAGGCGTTCGAGCGCGTGTATTTCGAACACCTGCTCGCGCGCGAGCACGGCAGCATGTCGCGCGTAGCCGAGCGCTCGGGGCTCGAGCGCACGCATCTCTACCGCAAGCTTAAGGCCCTCGGCTTGCCGGTCGGCCGCCGCGAGGAGTAATCAGCGCGGCTGCTTCTTGTTCTTCTTGATGCGCTGCGGACGTTTTTTGCCGTAACTGCCCTTGTAGATCTTGCCCTTGCGCGTTCGTTTGTCGCCTTTTCCCATGCGCCGATTATAGCGGCGCGCCGAGCGGCGCCGCTTGCGGCTCGTAGCTAAGATTCGGCGCGAGCCATTTTTCCGCCTCGCTTAGCGTCATGCCGCTGCGGCGCGCGTAATCCTCGACCTGATCGCGTCCTATCTTGCCGACCGCGAAGTAGCTCGACTGCGGATGCGCCAGGTAGAAGCCGGCGACCGCCGACGCCGGCCACATGGCGAATGACTCGGTCAGGCGCATGCCCGCATTGCGCTCCGCATCGAGCAGGCGGAACAGTCCCCCTTTTGCGGTGTGATCGGGGCAGGCCGGATAGCCGGGCGCGGGACGGATGCCGCGGTAGGCTTCGGCGATGAGCTCGGCGGCCGACAGCTTTTCATCCGCGGCATAGCCCCAGAACTCGCGCCGCACCCGCTGGTGCAGGCGCTCGGCGAAGGCTTCCGCCAGCCGGTCGGCCAGCACCTTGAGCATGATCGCGTTGTAGTCGTCGTGGCTCGCCTCGAAGCGCCGTACGCGATCTTCGATGCCGCCCGCGCAGACCGCGAATCCTCCCGCCCAGTCGGCGACGCCGCTCGCTTTGGGCGCCACGAAGTCGGCAAGGCACAAGTTCGCGCGGCCCTGCGGCTTGTGGTTCTGCTGGCGCAGGTTATGCCAGATCATGAGCTTCGAGCGCCGCGTCTCGTCGGCGTAGATCTCGATATCGTCGCCACCGACCTGCGCCGCCGGATGGAGCGCAAAGACGCCGTTCGCCTCGATCCAGCGCTCGCGAATGATCTGCCCGAGCATCTCATTGGCGTCGGCGAACAGCTTGCGCGCCTCGGTACCGACGACTGGGTCCTGCAGAATCCGCGGATAGGGTCCCGACAGCTCCCAGGCCTGGAAGAAGGGCGACCAGTCGATGTACTCGGCGAGCTCCGCCAGTGAATAGCTGCGCAGCACGGTGACACCGGTCGAGCGCGGGCGCGGCGGCAGATAGGCACGCCAGTCGGTTTGCAGGCCGAGGCGCCGCGCTTCGGCGATCGGGTGCAGGGGTCCGGGGCCGGCCTTTTGCTGGTGCTGGACACGGATCTTTTCGTAATCGGCGCGTACCTGTGCGACATAGGAGTCGCGCGAATCGGACAGCAGGCTCTGTACCGCCGGAACGCTGCGCGAAGCGTCGGGCACGTAGACCACCGGCCCCGAATAATTCGGCGCGATCTTCACCGCCGTGTGCGCGCGCGAGGTAGTGGCGCCGCCGATGAGCAGCGGTAGCTTCAGGCCCAGGCGCTCCATCTCGTGCGCGACGTGCGCCATCTCTTCGAGCGAGGGCGTGATCAGGCCGGAAAGCCCGACCGCGTCGGCTTTCTCGCGTTGCGCGGTTTCCAGGATGGTCTGTGCGGGGACCATCACGCCGAGATTGACGACATCGTAGTTGTTGCATTGCAGGACTACGGCGACGATGTTCTTGCCGATGTCGTGCACGTCGCCCTTGACCGTGGCAAGCACGATGCGTCCCTTGGCGCGCGGCGCTTCGCCGGTGCGCGCCTTTTCCGCCTCGATGTAGGGTATGAGGTGCGCTACCGCCTGTTTCATCACGCGCGCCGATTTCACCACCTGCGGCAGGAACATCTTGCCGGCGCCAAACAGCTCGCCGACGACATTCATGCCGTCCATCAGCGGCCCTTCGATCACCTGGATCGGGCGCGGCAACTTGAGGCGCGCTTCCTCGGTGTCGGCGATGATGTGCGCCGTGATGCCGTTGACCAGCGCGTGCGCCAGGCGTTGCTCGACGCTGCCGGCGCGCCAGGCTTCGTCCTTGCTCGTTTCCTTCGCGGCGCCTTTGACCCGCCCGGCGAGCTCCACCAGGCGCTCGGTCGCGTCCGCACGCCGGTTGAAGATCACGTCTTCGACATGCTCGCGCAATTCGGGGTTGATCTCTTGGTACACGCCGAGCTGCCCGGCGTTGACGATGCCCATCGACATTCCGGCGCGGATCGCGTGATAGAGGAAAGCGGTATGCATCGCTTCGCGCACCGCGTCGTTGCCGCGGAAGGAGAAGGAGAGGTTCGAGACGCCGCCCGAAACCTTGGTCTGCGGCAGGTTGGCGCGCAGCCAGCGCACGGCCTCGATGAAGTCGATGCCGTAGCGCGCGTGTTCTTCGAGTCCAGTCGCGATCGCGAAGATGTTCGGGTCGAAGACGATGTCCTCGGCCGGGAAGCCAGAATCCGTCAGCAACTTGTAAGCGCGCTGGCACACTGCGATGCGCCGCTCGAGCCTATCGGCCTGGCCTTTCTCGTCGAACGCCATGACCACGACCGCGGCGCCATAGCGGCGTGCGAGGCGTGCCTGGCGCATAAACGGTTCCTCGCCTTCCTTGAGCGAGATCGAATTGACGATCGGCTTGCCCTGCACGCACTTCAAGCCGGCCTCGATCACGCTCCACTTCGAGCTGTCGATCATCAACGGCACGCGCGCGATGTCGGGCTCTACCGCCAGCAGGTTCAAGAAGGTGGTCATCGCCTTCTCCGAGTCGAGCATCGCCTCGTCCATGTTGACGTCGATGACCTGCGCGCCGTTTTCCACCTGCTGGCGCGCCACCGACAGCGCGGCAGCGTAGTCGCCGGCGAGGACTAGACGCGCAAAGGCCCGTGACCCGGTGACGTTGGTGCGCTCGCCGACGTTCACGAAGAGCGACTGCTCGTCGATGTTCAGCGGTTCGAGACCGGAAAGGCGCAACGCTGGCGGCCGCGCCGCCGGCCGCCGCGGCGCAACGTCCGCGAGGGCTTGCGAGATCGCGGCAATGTGCTCGGGCGTCGTGCCGCAGCAGCCGCCGGCGATGTTGATCCAGCCGCTGCTTGCCCACTCGCCGAGCTGCCGCGCCATGGACTCCGGCGTGTCTTCGTATTCGCCGAACGCATTGGGCAGGCCAGCGTTGGGGTGGACCGAGGTAAAGCTCTCGGCGAGCTTGGCGAGTTCCTCGACGTAGGGTCGCAGCTCTTTGGCCCCGAGCGCGCAATTCAGCCCGACGGCGAGCGGCCGCGCGTGGCGCACCGAGTTGTAGAACGCCTCCGCCGTCTGGCCGGACAGCGTGCGTCCCGAAGCGTCGGTGATGGTCCCCGAGATGATGACCGGCAGCCGCACACCGCGTTGCTCGAAGCTCGCTTCGATGGCAAACAAGGCCGCCTTGGCATTCAGCGTGTCGAACACCGTTTCGACGAGCAGCAAATCGACGCCACCTTCGAGCAGGCCTTCAATCGCCTCGGTGTAGGCGCTCACCAGGCCGTCGAAGTGGATCGCGCGAAAGCCTGGATCGTTCACATCCGGCGAGATCGAGGCGGTTTTGTTGGTCGGTCCGAGCACGCCAGCGACGAAGCACGGCCGTTGCGGCGTCTTCGCCTGCCATTCGCGCACCGCTTCTTTGGCCAGCTCGGCCGCGGCGCGATTGAGCTCGCGCGCGAGCGGCTGCATTGCATAATCGGCGAGCGCCACCGAGGTCGAGTTGAACGTGTTGGTCTCGATAATGTCGGCGCCGGCCTGCAGGTACTGCGTATGGATGTCGCGCACCAGCCGAGGCTGGGTTAGCGATAGCAGATCGTTGTGACCGCGCAGCTCGCGCGGCCAGTCGCGAAAGCGCGCGCCGCGGTAATCCTCCTCCGCGAGGCGCGCCCGCTGGATCATCGTGCCCATCGCGCCGTCGAGCACAAGGATCCGCTCGCGCAGCAGCGCTTCGAGCTTGGCGGCGGGCGAGGCAGGCGACACGGACGCTCCAATGAAAAAGCCCGTTCAGCTTTCGGCAGACGGGCCTGGTCGACGCGTCTCTTTAGCGGAATTTGTAACGCGCCCGCAAGCTGAACATCAAATCGGCGCGGAGGGTGGGAGTCTGCCCACGCCCTGCGCAAGTGTCAATCGCGGATGCCTATAATCGCGGCCTCCCATGAGCGCAGAGACGGAGTTCGGCTCGATCGTCAGCAGCCTGCCCTGCCAGGTGCACTGGGGCGACTGCGATCCTGCGGGCATCATCTTCTACCCCACCTACTTCCGCTGGATCGACGCGGCGAGCTGGGCGCTGTTCGAGCTGGCCGGCTTCGGGCCGAAGTGGATGCGTGACGAGCACATGGCTATGCCGCTCGTCTCTGCCGCCTGCGAATTCCTCGCGCCCGCGGCGCACGGCGATCGTTGCGAGGTGCGTTCGCGTATCGCGCGCTTCGGTGGCAAGTCGTTCGTCGTCGCGCACGACATCGTGCGCAACGATGGCGTCACGCTGGCGAAGGCCCAGGAAACGCGGGTCTGGGGCCGCTACGTGAGCGGTCCGGGTACGCCACTCAGGGGCGAAACTATCCCGCAAGACGTCAAACAACGCTTCCGCGCACGCTAGCCCAGTCGGCGAGCACGCGCTCGATCATCTGCGACGCGGCGCCGTAATGGTGCTGCGGCTCGAATAGCGCCGCCATCTCGGCCGCCGGCATCGCGCGCTTCGCTTCGCCATCGTTGCGCATGACCTCCAGCAGATGCGTGTTCTGCCGCATCGCCTGCTCGCAAAGCCTGTCGGCCAGCGCGCGCGATAGCCGCAACGAGACTGCCTCGGAGAACACGAGTCCCTTGGTGCGTTCCAGGTTGGCTCGCATCGCCTGGACATCGACCTGCAGCCCGCGCAGCACTTCCACCATGGCGGCAAGCGCGCTCGCGCCCGCGCAGGCGAGCTCGCGCAGCGTGAGCCACTGGCTCTGCCAGTGGCCAAGGCCGCGCTCGTGCTCTGGGTCCATCTGGTTGAGCAGGGTCGCTGCGAGGCCCGGTGCGCGGCGCGCCGCTTCCAGCGCTAGCAGACAGCCCGCCGGGTTGCGCTTGTGCGGCATGCTCGAGGAGCCGCCGCGCCCCGCTGCCGCGGGCTCGGCGAGCTCCCCGATCTCGGGTTGCATCGAGAGCGCAACGTCGCGTGCCATCTTCGCGCTGATCCCGGTCAGTACCGCGGTTTCGCATCCCAGACGAGCAAAGCGATCGCGCGCGCTGTGCCAGGTCACCGCGCTTTGCAATTGCAGGCGAGTGGCGAGCGCGTCGGCGAGCGCGCTGCCCTTGTCGCCGAACGCCGCCAGCGTGCCGCCGGCGCCGCCGAACTGAAGGGTGCCGGCGGCCGCGGCTGCGGCGCGGTATTGGGGCAGCGAATGCACGAGCGGCGCAAGCCACATCGCCACTTTCCAGCCGAACGGTACCGCAATCGCCGGTTGCAGCAGGGTGCGCGCGACGCTTGGCGTGTCCCGGTACCGGCGTGCGATCTCGGCCGCCGCGTCGCCCAGCTCGCGAGCGAGACTGTCCGTGCGCTCACTGGAGGCTTTGAGGCACATCGCCAGCGCCGAGTCGATGACGTCCTGGCTGGTCGCGCCGAAATGAACGAACCGTGCGGCCTCCTTGGACAAGGTCGCGACTTGCGCGGTCAGCTCGCGCACGAAAGGAATCGCGAGCGTGCCGGCGTGGCGCGCCGCCTGCGCCAGCGCGGCTGCATCGAAGCGCGCCCGCTCGCACACCTGCGCGATGACCTCGGCTTCCCGCTTGGGCACGATGCCCAGCCCGGCGCTGGATTGCGCCAGCGCGGCTTCGAATCGCGCCATCGCCGCAAGCAGCTGCTCGTCGCTGAGCGCTCGAGCGCAGTGCTCGTCGGCGAAGATGAGCTCGAGGCTCAGAAGTCGAAGAACACCGTTTCGTTCTTGCCCTGCAGGATCACGTTCCACTCGAGCGCGCCCTTGCCCTTTTCCTTGGCAATCAGCGTCGCGCGGCGCGCCGGCGCTACCAGCTTGAGCAGCGCATCGTCGGCATTCGCCGGCTCATTGGGAAAGTACATGCGCGTGGCGAGATGCTTGAGCATGCCGCGCATGAAGACCGAGACGACGAGATGCGGTGCCTGCAGTTCGCCCTCGGCGCCGGGCACTGGCCCGGGCTTGATGGTACGGAAGCGAAAGCCGCCGCGCGCATCGGTGGCGGCACGGCCAAAGCCCCGCCAGCCCTTCTGCAGCGGCTTTTTCTGCCGGTCTTCCGGATGCGCGTATTTGCCCTGTGCATTCGCCTGCCAGATCTCGATCAGCCCGTCGCTCACGCCGACACCATCACCGTCGATCAGGCGGCCCTGGATGGCGAAGCGCTCGCCGGCGATGCCGCGCGGCGCGATGTCCGTGGTGACGAGCCAATCGAGACCGATGTGGAGGTACGGCCCCACGGTTTGGTTGCCGGTGGCGTACAGGCTCATGGCATTTTCTCCAGCGGCGTCTCTTCGCGCCCGCGCAGCACGATGTCGAACCGGTAGCCGAGCGCCTGCTCAGGAATGGTTTGCTCCCAGTCGAAAACCCCGACCAGCCGGGCGCGCGCGGCTTCGTTGGCGATGCAGTTGTACATCGGGTCATACGGCAGCAACGGGTCACCGGGGAAATACATCTGCGTCACCATGCGCGTCAGGAACGCCGGCCCGAAGAGCGAGAAATGGATGTGCGCCGGACGCCAGGCATTGTAGTGGTTGCGCCACGGGTACTCGCCTGGCCGGATGGTGATGAAGTGATAGCGGCCTTCCGCATCGGTCATGGTGCGACCCGCGCCGGAGAAATTCGGATCGAGCGGCGCGTTGTGCTGGTCGGTCTTGTGCGGATAGCGGCCGGCGGCGTTCGCCTGCCAAACTTCGACCAGCATGTGCGGCACCGCGCGCCCGTTCTCGTCGAGCACGCGCCCGCCGACGATGATGCGCTCGCCGATCGGATCGCCTTTGTGCTGACGCGTGAGGTCGTTGTCCGTGGGCTTGACCTCGTCCTGGCCGAAGATCGGCCCGGTGATCTCGGACAGCGTCTGCGGCGGCAGGACGAGCGGCTGCGTCGGGCAGCGCTTCTGCGTCGACGCGTAAGGCGGATAGTTGTATTCCGGCTGCGTTCCTGGATGCGGCCGGCGGTAGCGCAGCGGTTGTTTCATTCGGCGTCCGGTTGCTTGGCGGGCTGCGCGCGGTCGAAGGCTTCGAGCTGCATGCAGTTCTCGAACACGCGCATGGTTTTGGGATACGTTGCGAGCTCGCTGTTATAGCGCTTCGCATTGAAGATCTGCGGCACCAGGCAGCAGTCGGCCAGGCTGGGTGCATCGCCGTGGCAGAACTTCCCGGGTCCCGGCCGCGCGAGCTCGGCTTCCAGCTTGGCGAGGCCATCCGCAATCCAGTGGCGATACCAGTTGTCGATCTGTTCCTGGGTCTGCCCCAGCGCGCGCTTCAGGTGCTGAAGCACGCGCAGATTGTTGAGCGGGTGGATCTCGGAGGCCACCAGATAGGCGAGAGCGCGCACCCGGGCCCGCGCCAGTGCCTCCTTGGGCAGAAGCGCAGGCGTCGGGTGCTTCTCGTCCAGCCATTCGATGATGGCGAGCGACTGGGTGAGGCGCGTGCCGTCGTCGAGCTCGAGCGTCGGCAGCAGCGCCTGCGGATTCACCTTCGCGTAGTCCGGCTGCCGATGCTCGCCTTTCGCGAGATGCACGAACACCGGCTGGTACGTCAGGCCCTTCAGGTTGAGCGCGATGCGCACGCGAAAGGCCGCCGAACTGCGGAAGTAGGTGTAAAGCTTCACAACGCCGGCGCGATCTTCACCTTGAGTTCGGTCACACCATCGATGGACGCAAGGAGTTCGTCGCCCGGCTTCACCGGACCGACGCCGGCCGGTGTGCCCGTGAAAATGACGTCGCCCGCCTCGAGCGTGTAGTGTTCCGAGAGGAATGCGATCTGCTCGGGCACCGACCAGATCATGTCGCCGAGGTCGGCGCGCTGGCGCTGCTTGCCGTTGACCTGTAGCCAGATCGCGCCCTTCGACGGATGGCCGATCCTCGACGCAGGAATAAGCTCGCTGCAGGGCGCCGATTCGTCGAAGTTCTTGCCGAAGTCCCACGGGCGTCCATGGTCCTTGCCCCACTGCTGCAGGTCGCGGCGCGTCATGTCCAGGCCCACGGCGTAGCCGAAGATGTGGTCGTTGGCCCGCTTCACGTCGATACGCCGCCCGCCCTTGTCGAGCGCGACGACCAGCTCGGTCTCGTAGTGATAGTTGGCGGTCTTTGCCGGGTAATGCACCTCGCCGCCGCGCGCCACGAGCGCGAACTCACTCTTCAGGAAGAAGAACGGCGTCTCGCGGCCATCGCCGCCCATCTCCTTCTGGTGCTCGGCGTAGTTGCGCCCGACGCAGAAGATGCGCCGCACGGGAAATTGCTCGGCGCTGCCCGCAACCGGCAGCGCGGGCGGCGTCCACAGGGGAATTGCGTAAGCCATGGGCTCCTCGAAAAGCCGCAATTCTATTCCGTGTACGATCGGCCCGACCCTGCCACCGGCCGACAAATGAAGCGTGAGCGCATCGCACTCGAGCTGGGCGTCCTGCCGCAGCTCCTCGGCTACCGGCTGCGCCTGGCACAGCAGGCGGTATTTCGCGATTACGCGGCGAGCGTGGGCGAGCTCTCTCCCGGCCGAGCTGGCATGCTTCTCTTGATCGAAGCAAATCCCGGCGTGCCGCAGGGGCGCCTTGCCGAGGCGATGCGACTCGAGCGCTCGACCATGGTCGGTGTCGTCGACTCGCTCGAGGAGCGTGGCCTGATCGAACGGCGCCGCGGCGCCGACCGGCGCACGAATGGCCTATGGCTGACACGGCTAGGCCGCGTCCTCGCCACGCGGCTGCGCCGACGCATCGAACGGCATGAACGTCGCGTTGCTGCGGGCTTGAGCGACAGCGAGCAGGCGCAGCTTCTCAACCTGCTCGAAAAGCTCGCGACATAAAAAAAGGGCGCCGGAGCGCCCTTTTTCTCGGACTGGATATGCGTTACATGCGATAGGCAGCTTCCCCATGCGCCGAGGTGTCGAGGCCTTCGCGCTCGTCTTCCTCGCTCACGCGCAGGCCGATGGTCCAGTCGACCAGCTTGTAGGAAATCGCGGCAACGACGCCCGACCAGACGAACGTGACGCCGACTGCCTTGGCCTGGATCCAGAGCTGCGCGGCGATCGAGTAGTCCTTGGCCGGCACCGCCGTGCCCACGAACCAGTCGACCGGGAAGCTCGGACCGCCGAGCGCGGGCGAGTTGAACACGCCCGTCAACAGCGCCCCGAGAATCCCGCCAATGGCGTGCACGCCGAAGACGTCGAGCGAGTCGTCCGCGCCCAGCATCTTCTTCAGCCCGCTGACCCCCCAGAGGCAGACCAGACCGGCGGCAGTACCGATCACGAATGCGCCCGGGATGCCGACGTTGCCCGCAGCCGGCGTGATGGCGACGAGTCCCGCCACTGCACCGGAGGCCGCGCCGAGCATCGAGGGCTTGCCCTTGAAGATGGCTTCACCGGCAATCCAGGACAGGACTGCGCAGGCGGTCGCGAGATACGTGTTGATAAACGCGAGCCCAGCGATGCCATTCGCCTCGAGCGCCGAACCGGCGTTGAAGCCGAACCAGCCGGTCCAAAGGAGGGCCGCGCCAATCATCGTCAGCGTCAGGTTGTGCGGTGGCATCGCTTCCTTGCCGTAGCCGATACGCCGTCCGATCAGGTAAGCCCCCACCAATCCGGCGATGCCCGAATTGATGTGCACCACCGTACCGCCGGCGAAGTCGAGCGCGCCCCACTGCCAGAGCAGGCCTGCTTTCCCGTTCATCTCGTCGACCACCTTGGCGCTGGTGTAGACGTCGGGCCCCATCCAGAACCACACCATGTGCGCGATCGGCGCATAGCTGAACGTGAACCACAGGACGATGAAGGCGAGCACGGCCGAAAACTTGGCGCGCTCGGCGATCGCCCCGAGGATCAGGCAGCACGTAATGGCAGCGAAGGTCGCCTGGAACGCGACGTACACCAGTTCGGGAAGGACCACTCCTTTGCTGAACGTCGCCGCCATGGAGAACTCGCCCTTATCGGAATCGAACGTGCCCTTCAAGAAAAGCCGATCGAAGCCGCCGAAGAATGAGTTGCCCTCGGTGAACGCGAGGCTGTAGCCGTAGATGCACCACAGCACCGTCACCAGCGAGAAGACGACGAATACCTGCATCAGCATGGAGAGCGCGTTCTTCGAACGCACCATGCCGCCGTAGAACAGCGCGAGCGCCGGCACGCTCATCATCAGCACCAGCGCGGTCGAGGTGAGCATCCACGCCACGTCGCCCTTGTTCGGCGTCGGTGCGGGCTTCGCCTCTTCCTTTTTCGCCTCGGGCGCCGCTGCCGGCTTGGCTTCCGCCGCGGCCTTCTCCGGCGTTGCCGCGGGCTTGTCCTGCGCGAGCGTCACGCCGGCAAAAGCAAGCGACAGTACTACCGCCAAAAATGCACAAAGTTTCTTCATCACGTTCTCCTCAGAGCGCGGCCGCATCGGTCTCGCCGGTGCGGATGCGGATTACCTTCTCAAGGTCGAACACGAAGATCTTGCCGTCGCCGATCTTGCCGGTGTTCGCCGATTTCTCGATCGCCTCGATCGCCTGCTCGAGCATCTCGGACTTGATCGCCGCTTCGACCTTAACCTTGGGCAGAAAGTCGACGACGTATTCCGCGCCGCGATAGAGCTCGGTGTGCCCCTTCTGCCGACCGAAGCCCTTCACTTCCGTCACGGTGATGCCTTGTACGCCGATGGCCGAGAGCGCCTCACGCACCTCGTCGAGCTTGAAGGGCTTGATGATTGCCGTTACCAGTTTCATGCGGGTCTCCATGGAGCGGCCAGCCGCGGCCGCTCGGTTGGCCTCAGAAGGTCTTGCCGACCGAAAGCACGATCGTCGTCTTGCCGGCGTCGTAGACGCTCCCGTTCGCTTTGAACATGCCGTACGGCTCGCCCGTCTTGCCCTTGGCGTTGGTACCAACGAGGGCTGCGCCGAAAAGCCATCCACTGACGTCCTTCGTCGCGCCCAGCTTGTAATCCGTGTAATCGGCTTCGCTGAAGTTATGGACCTTCAACTTGCCGATGTGGCCGACCGCGCCCCATCCGCCGCCGAAGTCGTAGGTCGCCGAGAAGTCGACGTAGTTGCTACCTTTCGTGTCAGGCACCATGAAGTAATCGCTGAAGGCGTGGAACCACTTCAACGAGAGCCATTTCCAGCTGCCGCCGATGTAGCCCTCGAAGTTGTGCACGGTGCCAGAATTCGTCTTCGCCGAATGCGGGTTCGCCGCGCCAAGGAGGTTCGCCTCACTACCCGGGTAGTAGTAGTAGAGGGCGCCGACGTCGAGGCCGAAGTCTCCAAACGCCTTCTTGTAGCCGCCGTAAAAGTCCATCTCCAGGTTTCCGCCCGGATAGCCAGCGGCGGAGGAAACGTTCGAGTTCCAGTTGCCAAGGTACAAGCCGCTCTCATGCGCGTAATCGAAGCCGCCCTGAATCGCGGGGCGGCCAAGCGTTTGCGAGATGCCGCGGAACCGATAGTCGGTGACGAGGGTCATGTTGCCGGTGACTGCGGGCGGGGGCGGGGTAGGCGCGGCGGCCTGCTGAGCCGTGGCGATGCCCGATAGCGTCGACGCAGCGAGCGCGACTGTTAGGACTAACTTACGCATTTGATGCTCTCCCTGAGGGTGGATAGGAAACGCCGCCCGACAGTTAGCATCTCTTGTGCCACTGCAATTCATCGTGCAGCGTCAAATACTTACCGCATCGCAAGAGACGTCGCGCCCCAAACTGGGGCGCTGGTGCACGGCTCTCGCCCAGCCGCGGTGCGCCAGCTAGGGTGCTAAGGTCGTTCGATGCGTGAAAAGCCACTGTTTGAAGATCTGAGCGAACGCATTAGCGAGGCGTTGCGCAACTCGCCGGCACAGGACATCGAGAAGAACCTGCGCGCCCTGCTCGCCGGTTGGTTCGACCGGATGGATTTGGTGATGCGCGAGGACTTCGAGGTGCAGAAGAAGCTGCTCGAGCTCGCCCAGGCGAAGCTCGCCGAGCTCGAAGCGCGTCTGGATCGACTCGAGCGCGGCGGCGGCAAGCCGAGCGGGTAAACCGCTGCGGGCTGACGGCGTTGCTCGCCTTGGGAACAGGGTGGGCCATGACCGTCGCAATCGTTGCGAGCCGCGCGCTCGCCGGCGTCGATGCGCCCGAAGTCACCGTCGAGGTGCACCTCGGGCCGGGATTGCCGGCGTTTCACATCGTCGGGCTTCCCGATGCGGAAGTGCGCGAGGCGCGCGACCGCGTGCGCGCGGCGCTGAACCATGCTCACTTCGAATTTCCGGCACGCCGCATTACCGTGAATCTCGCGCCCGCCGAGTTGCCAAAGGATTCGAGCCGCTTTGACCTGCCGATCGCGCTGGGCATTCTCGCGGCGAGCGGGCAGATCGCTCCCGAGGCGCTCGCGGGACAGGAGTTTGCCGGCGAACTCTCGCTCACCGGAGAATTGCGTCCGGTGCGCGGCGCGCTGGCGATGGCGCTCTCCGCGCGCAGCGCCGGCCGCGCCTTTGTGCTCCCGGCAGGCAATGCGCCGCAAGCGGCGCTGGCAGAAGGCGCGCGCATCCTGCCGGCCAAGTCCCTGCTTGAAGTCGTGGCCCACCTGGCAGATGAGGTACGCCTTGCCGAATACAGTGGATCGGTGGGAGTGATGCGGCCGGGCTACCCGGATTTCAGCGAGGTGAAAGGCCAGCAGCAGGTCAAGCGGGCGCTGGAGGTCGCTGCTGCTGGCGGCCACAGCGTCCTGATGATCGGACCGCCGGGTACCGGCAAGTCGATGCTGGCGTCACGCTTTCCGGGCATCCTGCCGCCCCTCTCGGAGAGCGACGCACTCGAGGTGGCCGCGGTGCATTCGGTATCCACCAGCGGCTTCGACACCGCGCGTTGGGGCGAGCGTCCTTTTCGCGCGCCGCACCACAGCGCCTCGGCTGCCGCGCTCGTCGGTGGGGGCCAAGTTCCCCGCCCCGGGGAGATTTCGCTCGCGCATCACGGAGTGCTGTTTCTGGACGAATTGCCGGAGTTCGATCGTGACGTGCTCGAAGCCCTGCGCGAGCCGATCGAAACCGGGCGAGTCGCCATTTCCCGCGCCGCGCGCCAGGTGCAATATCCGGCACGCTTTCAGCTCCTGGCGGCCATGAATCCCTGCCCCTGTGGACATTGCGGCGACCGCAGCGGACGCTGCCGCTGCACGCCCGAGCGCATAGCGCGCTATCGCGGGCGCATTTCGGGCCCGCTGGCCGATCGCATCGACATCAAGCTCGAGGTCCCGG
>Ga0209647_1000193_pt1 | contig 56174 bp, 51 predicted proteins | sample GraSoi_2013_60cm_FD_185827 | JGI IMG/M metagenome (GOLD analysis project Ga0209647, IMG submission 185827) | Grasslands soil microbial communities from the Angelo Coastal Reserve, California, USA - Sample 9_17_2013_60cm (SPAdes) (version 2) | ecosystem: Environmental > Terrestrial > Soil >...
GGTGAAACGTTCCGGAAGTGCGAGTCCCGCTACCGGTTCCGCAAAAGCGCATGAGGTCGAACAGAAGACAATCTTGGCACTGGCGTTCACGACACAAGACTGAACAGACTACGGAAAAAGTCGGTATTGCACTTGATTTTGGGCGGCGCAGCGCCGGGGCCCCCAGCACGCCCGGTTTTAGGCGTGATGGGGTGGAGCGGTTCACCGCTGCGATAACTGGCTTGTTTCGGGGTCGGCTTTATCCGCTGAGAAGTGTCACTACGGCTCCAAAACGGCCCCCACAGCGCATTTTTATCAGCTTGGAGTCGTTGGCCCAGCCGATTTCTACGCCGACGCGTCCCCCCGCGTAGGCCGAAACCCGGCCCCTACCGGATTGTTGGTGTAATCGCGATTTTTCGCCAACCGTTCGAATGACTCAGGGAATTGCAGCGTCACCCCGCTGCCGTTGTCGCGCGTCCGGCGAGGCGAGGCTGGACGATTATGCTTCTTCTCCAGCAATCTTGCCTGATGCAGTCTCGCTCGGATAGTTGAAGAAGAGCTGATTGCCGTCGGGATCATCGACCACCAGAAGCCGGTAGCCCCACGAACCCTCCTTGACCGGAACGCCCTTGGCCTCAAGTTCCGCGCGCAGCGCGTCCAACGCGGCGATCGCGGCCTCGCGCGTCGCCGGTTCGACGTTCAGTGAAATGAACATCAGACCCTTGCCAATCTTCTCCGGCCACGTGTCGGCCAGGATAAGCGCGCAGCCCTGCCGGTCGACCTGTGCGACATGCGCTCTGCCGTCCTCGTCGTAGCGCCAGGGGCTCGTGAAGCCGAGCCGGTTAACGTAAAAGCGGAGCGAGGCCTCAACGTCGGTTACGTGTAGGACGGGGCGCGCGAACCAGTCTGTCATATGCTATGCATCCTCGAATGAAGACCACTTCCTATTTGCTGGGCAAATCATAGCTTACGTAACAAGGCGTTATCACTCAGAACACCAGTCAATGAGTGATATGGCGATGTTACGACAGTGATTGTCAGTTGGCGGCCGGACGCTCAATGCGTTCCACGGTGTATACGGACAAGATGTCCTGTTGCCGATTCAATTCGAGACCGAGTTTGCTAAGGATCGTGAAAATTATGGGGAGGCGAGCGAAGTGGTTCACATCCGGTAGAGCGTTCGGTGGCGGAGGGGGCAGACGCATTGGGAGCCAACCTTCCGTGTTTACGGTGAAGAGCCCGCTCAGCGACGTGCGGTTCACGACAGGCAGGTCCGTCCAGTTCGCAATGTAGTGGGCAAGGTCGTCCATATCTATGGCTTTCGCGTTTAGGGGATGGCCAAAGCCGGGAACAAAGTTATGGCAACCTTGCGGGTCGGTATCGAAGGTGCACTCTTTATCGGTGAGGGCTGACTTCTGAAGCTTCGAACCGCTGCTGGCAACGGTGAGAGCATAAACTGACATTGTTTTATTCTCGACCCGCATCGCGAGTCTGAAACGATCGGCGAGCAATCCGCGGATCTTTTGCTGAATTCGGCTTCGCGAATCGCTGCCCTGAAGACTTGGGGTGATGGGGTTGGCGGTCCCTTTCCCTGCGATATCGTACCTCTCACGAATGGTCCAGTCAGGAAGAGGGGAAAGACGCGGTGAAGGGTCCACCGGCACGTCGTAAGCGTAACTCAAGAGCATGATCACAGGGACCGCATTCGCAATCAGGTCGCCGTTAGACAGCACTTGCATCCGCATGTTGCGCGGGTCGGCTGAGCTTGCTGGCCTTATGGTGATCTTTGCAAATGCTTGCGAGTGAGCGACAGCAGGCAAAGCCAAAAGCAAATATGCGACCGCTTTGCAGAAGAAGGACATAATCCACCCTCCTTAGCAGGATTCAGTGACGGTCACGCAGAGTTCGTGACCGGCACGCCATTCCGTACCCGGTACGGTCCGCAATCTTAAGTGTGCAGCCGGAATTCGCGTCGTTGAGCGCTTGTCCTGCTTTCTGATACAGAGCAACATGATAGCCGCTGATGGTGCAATTGACGAAATCAGGCGATTACACTCAGAACCCGGTCAATGAGTGAAATGCGGATGTTGCGCCAACAAACGTCCCCTCATGGGACCTCTAGCTTGGCTCTTCACGGCAGACCGTGGGTCGAATACGGCCTTTGGTAAGGGTATTCTCCGAGGTTAAGCAATTTAAGATAGCGGAGGTCGGCATCGATCGATTGGACATATGAGCCCGAGGAGGCTAAATGCGGCGCTTCATTGCTTTGTGTTGTGTACCCCTTCTAGCGTTTCTCGTGATGAGAGCCGGGGCAGTCGAGACTGCCGGCGACAAGGCCAAGGCTGTTATCAATCTTGAAAACGCATGGAACTTCGCCGAAGAGCGGCATGATGGGAATGCTCTGAGGCTATTGCTAGCCGAAACATTTGTGTACACAGACTATGACGGAACTATTATGGACCGGGACCAATGGCTGAGAAAAATCCAGAGCCCGGCGAAGGATTATCGCAACTTGTCTAACGTGGAGCAGAACGCCCGTGCCTATGGCGACGCCGTAGTTGTGATCGGAGTCTACCTCGAGAAAATGAAAATCAAGGGGAAGGACGCGGATCGCCGTGTCCGATTCACGGATACCTGGATTTTCCAAAACAGCCACTGGGAATGTGTAGCAAGTCAGTCCACGCTAACAGCCCCCAGGCCCTGAAGCCCACATGTGGCTTTCGGAAGGAATTGAGGAAATGCGCGGGGAATTCTGTCGGCAGGCGTAGCTGGCCCTAACCCGTCGCGGAATGTCGGGAAATTGGTAAGCCAAGCGATTTCAATCAGATCGAACAGAGAGGAAAATCAAAATGGAAACCGACCTCGCTAAAACCGATCTAGCTAAAAGAAAGGCGAGGAACGATCTCCGATCCTGGGCTGTTTCAATAACGGCAGACGGGGCAATCCCCGTCTCTACGGCTACGCTTCGGGCTACTCTATGGCCAGCGCTTAGCCGCCTCTTCCCAGCCCGCGACACGCGCAGGAGCGGCTGAGCCCTGGGCGGCAACCACCGGCGGAATCCGCACTGGTTGCTGGGGCCCGGTAGCAGCTAAGCTCGGTTTAGGCGCTTCCGCCATCTGCTCTTTTTCTTCCGACAGCAGCGGGGCGGCGACGCGCAAGGCCTCAACTTCTTTTTCCAGCCTGGTCAGTTCAAGTTCCTTCTGCCGTAAAACTTCGTAGACATTTTTCATGCTTGGCCACCTGTGATGGAACAAAGCGATTAAGCGCAGATTATGGCTTCCACGGGCAATTTGTCAAGTAAAACAGGCACTTGCAAGTGCATGGATGGTTATCGAAGCTTGGTTACCGAAACACCACGACTGCCACCAGGACGCCCAGGATCAGGACGACGACCGCCAGCAGATTGACGTGGTTCGCCAGCCACGATTCTTGTACGGGCACGGCATTTGCAAGGAAGGCCGGAATGAATTCCTCTGGCGCCACGGAGGCGCCCACCGAGTCGGCCTCCTGCTCTCCTTGCTTGCTTTTTTGCTGTTCGATCCGCTGTCGTTCAACCTCGCCCTGCTCCTGCTCGCGCCGCTTTTTCTCGGAAGTCTTCGCCTCGATATCCTTCTTCTCACAATCGAGGCAGAGCGTCCTCCCCTCGGAAACGGGGAAGCCGCAGGAAGCGCATTTTTGCACGCGGAGCATGGCCTCGGGAACTGTAGCGGGCACCGGCTCCGGCGTCAGACCTACCCGTGGTTCGCCCAGAAACGCTGCTTGCTCTGGGGGAGCCACTGGTGGCTCGGCGCGAAGGACTGGAGGCTCAGCGAGCACCGCTGGGGGCTCGGCGAGAACGACCGGGTCAGTAACCACTGGGGGGTCGGCGACTTCCGGAGTACCGGGAACGTCGATAGAAATTGCGGGAACCTGCTCCGCACTGCTTGCAGCGGGAGGTTCGACCGGCTTCTCGGGTTCCCCCCTGGGCGTGGGCGCGGGTACGAAGGTCTGCCGCTGCTCCGCCAGATCGAGGGCCGTCAGGGTGAGGCCGGCCATGCGTTCGAGCGCGATTAGATCGCGCTCTTCGAAAGCGTAAGGGTGATCGGAAAACAGCTCAAACAGGGCACGAACCTCTCCCGAACGCCGCAGCAACGGCAAAACGACGATGGACGCAATGCCCAAAGCCCGGCAAGTTTCCAGATTCACGCGCGGGTCGGTTTCCGCGTTGTCGCAGCGTAGTAACTGCCGGCGGACAATGCTTTCTCCGGTCAATCCCGAACGAACCTGCAGGCGCGCCCCCACTGCCGGCGCTGAAGAACCAGCGCTGGCGCGGCAAACCATCTCCTCACCCTGCGGCAAAGCGAGGGCAGTCCCGGTTGCGCCGGTGATGTACTGCGCCCGTTCCACTAACAGCTGGAGTGCGGAGTCCAGTTCCGCCTCTTCAAGGGTGCGGCTCCCATTGGACCTATCGACAGCTCCACCCACCGGAGAGGATTGACCCGTCGCTGTGGTCATTTCCTCAGCCGTGTCCTCGGCACCCGCTGCCGGGAATCGGTCTTCGGGTTGGGCGGATCCGTTCATGAAATTGCTGTCCCAGCCACTTTTCGGCAAGCGAATTCACCGCCAGCAAAATACAGCCGAGGATTTCTCCGAAGGGGCTAAACCGAGTCTCGCCTTGGAGACTCTAGCTGTCAAGGGTGTGCGTGAGAACTTGTGCGTGAGAACTCATGTTCGGATAACCCGGTGGAACGACCGAGGTCCACGCACAATTTCAAGGACTGTGGACAATCTGGTGCTTACTGCGACTTTCCGTCCTTGTGCCGCAACCATTCGATAAACATCTGTTCCTTTGGTTTATCGTAGGCCATGAGCAGGTGGCGAATGCTGCGTCCGCTGACAAAGTGGCAGACTTCTTCGGCCAGGTTCTTGGCGTGGTCGCCGGCGCGTTCGAGAGACTGCGTCATGAAGATAACCTGCAGGCTGGAGTGGTGCGTGACGTTCTCCGGATTCTCGATGTGACGCAGGAAGATGATATTTCGCAGGCGGTCCATCTCAGCATCGGCGCGCAGCACGTCGATGGCTTTCTTCACATCCTTTTGCGAAAAAGATTGGCCCACGTCGGACAGCATTTTCTCCAGAACCGTGGCCATCTGGGTCAAGTCGCGAGCATCCTGTGCGTCGAGGCGGTCTCCCGCAGCTTGCGCGCTGGTGGCAAAACTCAAGAGCAAATCCCCGATGCGCTCCAGTCCGATCATCACTTTCATGCACGCCAGCAACTGCCGGGTCTCGGCTTCCGGGACACGGGTGATGGTTGAGGTCACACCGGAGTCCACTTCCATGTCAATGGCATCGAGTTCTTTTTCGCACTCCCGGATGGCGTTCAGGCGGGACATCGATCCGGTGGCAATTCCCTCAGCCGCGATAGCCGCAGCCTCGCGGGCCAGTTCGCAAGCTTCCACGGTCCGCTGCACCAGGCCTGAGTGCGAAGGCGCGGGCGAGGGCGTTTTTGCACCGGCTGTGCTCATAGGCTGCGACTCATAGCCTGTCACTCATCAGCCTGTTACTCATCAGTAAGATCGCCTGCTTCGTTGAATGCCCGATCCAGGCGAACGCAAGCGGCATCAACCCAGAGTTTGGCACACATCCAAACAAAAGCATAATTCCCGGCGACTCGAGGCAGGTTACAACCCGGTGAATTTCGTGTTGTCGGCGAATGGAACAGTCCGATACCGGCCGAGTTTCTGGTTGCCCGCAACTCGCCAAACCGCGCCGAGGGCGAGACACATTCGGGACGACCGGCTATATAATTGCGCGCTCAAATCGCCCTTGCCTATGGCACAAAACTCGGAACCTACGAGATCATCGCCTCTCTCGGTATCGGCGGGATGGGCGAGGTGTACCCGGCGCGTGAGGCACGCCTGGATCGGAACTTTCCACTCTGGCGCAGGAAGCCAGATTGGACCTTCTGGAGTTGCTCAACTCCGACGGAGACAAGAATCATTTGGTTCAATATGTGAGGGACAAGTACTAAAGGGGCCAAAAGCTGCTGCCAAATACGACCTTGCGACGGTTCGTCGCGGGAATCAGCGGAAACAACACGTTGGCGAAGCACTCTGCCAGACGAATCCAGGCAAGATGCTTCGCCTCCGTTAGTCTCCAGCACCCGGCTGGTGTCCTCTCGGGTGCCACAGCATTTCACTTCTCATCTCTACCTTTCACTTCGACTTTCACCCGCATCCTAAAGATGGATGCAGCACTCAAAAAGATGACTCCTAGCGACTAAACTTGTTGAGCACGTTGCGCGTGATCTGCTCGGCCGCCGGATTGCGGCAACTCACCAGCCCCGGATGAGCCGCGGCTTGCCCGCATTGGACGCGGAAAGCCGGGCCATTGTTGGCGCCATCGGGCGTCGTGAGTCCGGTGAAATAGTCGTCGAGTCCCCAGCTCCATTGATTGGTGGCGACATTGAACACCCACGCCCCGCTGTTTGCCTGATAGATCGTCATGGCCCAGTCGTAAGGATAGTAAAGAGGCGGCGATTCTCCGAAGTTCGGTGCCGGCGTGTAGAGCAGCATCAGCAGGCCGGGAGGGGTAGTGGCCGGGTTAAGGCTGGTTTCGTTATATTCCGTTCCGATCAGACCCGGAATCACATCATTGGCGTGAAGACCAGTGTTGGCAAACACCCAGTGATTGACCGGAGCAAACGTCGGTACCACGATGTCATCGCTGTCAATGACAGCTGCGTCGAGGTCCCACATGCCGCCGGCGACTCGCTCCTCGGTCTCACTCACTCCGTTCAAATCCAGATGCGATGCGTAGTTGGATTCCTTGCTCTTGCACGCCTCGCCCGCGGCGCAATCGGAGTTCGTGCTACACGCAAATGTTTCCGCCGGATTGATGTCGAACGGGGCGGAGGGATCATTCAGATCGGTTTCCCCGGCATGGGGAACTACGCATCGGTTTGTGGGAGCCAGAGAGATCGTGCGGTTGGGCTCACCGTTCAGGTCGGGAAGCAACTCGACAGGCCAATAAATGTAGTTAGCTCCGAAGAAACCAAGGTGTACGCCCAGATCGCGGGCTCCAATAATATTTGCCTTCATTTCTTCCGAAACGTACTCATCGTGTCCACCAGAGATGTAACCCTTGGCTCGCAGCAACTGGTTGATGTTTTCGTGAGTGTCAACATCCGTGATGTAGGTGACGTCATAGCCTTCGTGTTCCATCCAGCGGACCAGGTTGAAATCCATACCGGCCGGAGCGATGTTGTGCAGGAAGTCTCCCGCGCCCATTCCGTAGTACGGACTCACTGCCTGGGAGTAGATGGTGACAGGAGTATTGGCGATCAGATCCGTGCGGTATGGACGGCTGAACGAAACTGCCCCGGCTTGAATTCCGCCTTCCTTTCCTCTTCGATATCCCGGCAGGCCTTGGAAGGCCGGGTTGGTATTGAACTCATATAGCGAGACACCGACCCACCCGTTTCCGGGGCCGCCCGGCCAGGGATTGTAGGCCTGATAGGAGATGACCGATTGCTGATAGACAAGCTTGGCCCGCCGCGAATCGCGAACCGTGAAGGTGATGTAGCTTTCCTTGCCGGAGTCGTTGCCATGCAGCTTCGCGAGATAAATGCCACTCAGCCAGCTATACGGAATCTGGATTACGAAGGGTTGGATCCAGTGGCACTCGATGATGCCCGTGACCGGGTCGGGGTCCGGTGTCACCTGCAACACTCCGGGTAAAGTTTTCGGCCCCAGCACGAGCCGGCCGCCGGTGCCGCCGTACCAACCCATGCGGTAGATGCTGAGCGTATAAGTGGCATCGCCGGTGCTCACGAACAGATCGATATACCCATGATTCGGTACGCTGGTGAGTGAGGCGTACCCTTCAATCTGGCGGTTGTCGGCGGGATCCGTGAGCTGCCAGTCCGTCGTACCGGGCAGCAGATTCTCTTTCTTGATCCGGTTCGTGTTTGCCAGTGAAGTCTGCACTGCTGCCACCAAGAGCAGCATCAGGAGCAACCCCATCTGTACGCTGGTCGATGCAGATGATTGAATGAAGCGTTTCATAGGAAATCTCCACTGAGTCAAGGCAAGATGCTTCGCCTTCGTTCGACTCCAGCACCCGGCTCTCTCGGGGGCCACGGGTCGTTTCACTTCTCACCTTCACGTTTCACTTCGACTTTCACCCGCATCCAGGGATGGATGCAGCACTCAAAAAGATGTTCCCCCTTGGACAGATTTGTGACCTGGGTTTGGCTGCCTTGAAGGATTCGAGTTTTGGCGACCGCGACGTTCTTAAAGCCGCCGGCACATTCGGGAACCGTCTCCTCTCCCGCGTTGAGCCCCGGTATAAAGCCGCCCCCGAACTTCGCCACCTCGGTGAAGGTGTGCGGCTCGCCGCCCTGGTCAACTACGGTAAGAGTGGTTCCCTCTTTGATCTTGACCGTGTCAGGTTCGAAGTCCCATCCCGGGTCTGGAGTTCCCGCGGCTGCTTTTGTAAATAGGTCGGACAACGTTGTGGTGTATCCAAGCACGGCCAGCGCGACGTTCTTGCAGAAGTCAGGCCCCAGCACGGCATTGAAGGTGACCGGATCGCATTCGTCCAAGGCCACAACCTGAGTGACACTTGGCGCTTTGGCTTGCGCAACCGCTGCGGGCACAAGACCGAGTGCCACCGCGGCGACAAAAAACGTCGCGAGAAGGCGTATTGTTAGGATTCTCATCTTGGATTCTCCTTTGAATTGTGGTCACGGCCTTAGTGCTGACCGCGCCTGTTTTTCTTGCCTGTCACTTCCTATAGCGAGAACTGTCGCCAAAACCTGCAATCGAGGAAGAAAGCATTCCTGCCCCCAGGCTCACAGGGCCGAAACTGCCGATTGGTGTGCTAATGTTTCCTGTGACCGCCCCTGGACTTCCCCCTTGCGGTGCAGAGGCTTTGGGATGGATGAGGCCCTCGGACACGAGATTACCGAACTGCTTCAGGCGTGGCGCCAGGGCGATGAAGGTGCTCTGGAGAAGCTAACTCCTCAGGTTTACCGGGAGCTGCATCGGGCAGCGAAACGCTGCATGGCACGGGAACGTGACGGCCATACTCTACAAACCACGGCGCTGATCAATGAGCTTTACCTGCGCCTCTCCGATCTGAAGCTGATTGACTGGCAGAACCGCGCGCATTTCTTTGCCCTGTGTGCGCGGCAGATGCGGCGCATTCTCACCGACCAGGCCCGCGCCCGGCAGTCGCATAAACGCGGAAGCGGGGCGCAACCGGTCTCGCTAGATTTGGCTTTGGTGGTTGCCCCTGAGACTAGTGCCGATTTGGTTGCGGTGGATGAGGCTCTGAATCAGCTCGCGAGGGTGGACGAGCGCAAGAGCCAGGTTGTCGAGATGCGTTTTTTTGGAGGCCTGAGCGTAGAGGAAACCGCGGAGGTGTTGAAGGTTTCACCCGAAACTGTGATGCGGGATTGGAGGTTAGCCAAGGCCTGGCTGCTGCGCGAACTGAGCGGAGAGAAACCCGATGGAGCGTGAGCGCTGGGGACAAGTCGAACAAATCTTTCACGCTGCCCTGCAAGTGGAAGAAAGCCGCCGAAGCGAACTCGTGAGACAGTCGTGTGCCGGGGATGATGACCTCTGCCGCGAGGTGGAATCGCTGCTGGCGCATCACAGTGAATCCGCGAGTTTCATCGAAACGCCGGCATTTGCTGACGCGAGCGCGTCTCCACTGCGACCACGTAGCTCTCGATCTTTAAATCCAAAATCTGGCTTAGCCGACACTGTGATCGGCCATTACCGCGTTCTGGGTAAGATCGGCGGCGGCGGCATGGGCGTGGTTTACGAGGCCGAAGATTTGAAGCTCGGCCGCCACGTTGCGCTGAAGTTCCTTCCCGAAGAACTCGCCGAAGACCCGGAGTCGCTTCAGCGTTTTGGCCGCGAGGCACGCTCTGCCTCCGCGCTGAACCATCCGAATATCTGTACGATTTACGAGATTAACGAAGCCAATGGCCGCGCCTTTATCGCAATGGAGCTGGTGCAGGGGAGGACCCTGCGCGAGCTGCTTGCCTCGGGCTCGCTGCCAATGCGAAAGGCGATTGAGATCGCGGCGCAGGTTGCGGAAGGTCTGACCAAGGCGCATGAAGCGGGCATCGCGCACAGGGACTTAAAGCCCGAGAACCTGATGGTCTCTGACGATGGATTCGTCAAAATCCTCGACTTTGGCCTGGCGAAGCTTGCGGCACCCAGCGGGTCGGATATTTGCACCACGTCGACGACGCCCGGTCTGATTATGGGAACGGTGGGATACATGTCGCCGGAGCAGGCCAGCGGCGATCGGCTGGATTTCCGGTCAGACCAGTTCTCGTTCGGCCTCGTGCTCTACGAGATGGTGACCGGGAAACGTCCCTTTAAGAGAAGCACCGCAGCGGAGACCCTGGTGGCCATTCTTCGGGAACCGCCGGAACCGATCACAAGACAAAACCGCGACGCGCCCGCTCCCCTGTGTTGGGCGATCGAACGGTGCCTGGCGAAAGAACCCGATAAGCGCTACGTCTCTACCCGAGATCTGGCACGGGAACTTGCAACCATTCGCGACCGCTTCTCAGAGAAGCCGCTTCAACTGGGGGAGGCGCGCCCGGCGAATCTTCCTGTGCAGCGAACCGGGTTTGTAGGGCGCGAGAAGGAAGTAGCTGCCGTTAAAGAACTGCTGCTGCGTCCGGATGTGCGCCTGGTCACGATCACGGGTCCGGGCGGCATCGGCAAGACACGCCTCGCGGTGGAAGTGGCGAATGGCCTGGTCGAGAGTTTTCCAGGTAGCACTCATTTCGTTTCGCTCTCCTCGCTAACCGATCCGGGATTGATCGCTTCCGTGATCGTTCAGGCATTGGGAATCCGCGAGGCGGGAGGTCAGTCGCCGCTCGAAATACTCAAGAAGAATCTGCAGGATTCATCGCGCGCGCCAATGCTGCTCCTGCTGGACAATTTCGAGCACCTGGTTCAGGCGGCGCCTACCGTGGCAGAGCTCCTGGCCACGGGACCCAATCTTAAAATCCTGGTAACGAGCCGAGCCGCATTGCATGTGTACGGCGAACATGAATTTCCGGTGCCGCCGCTTGCGCTCCCGGATTCGCGGTCCGTGCTTTCCGTGCAGGTCCTGTTACAGTGCCCCGCCGTCGCCCTGTTTTTGCAACGCGCCGTCGCCGCCAAGCCAGATTTTGAACTTAACCGGGAAAACGCGTCCGCCATCGCCGAGATTTGCGCCCGGTTAGATGGCTTGCCTCTCGCCATTGAGCTCGCAGCCGCCCGAGTTAAGGTTCTTTCGCCCTCTTCCATGCGCACACGCCTGGCGAGCCGGTTGCAGCTATTAACGGGCGGTGCGCGGGACCTGCCACAGAGGCAGCAGACACTTCGCGCCGCCATCGATTGGAGCTACGATTTGCTCGACGTTGCCGAGCAGAAGCTTTTCCGAAGATTGTCGGTCTTCGTGGGCGGCTGCAATCTGGAAGGTGCGGAGGCAGTGTGCAACACCAACAGCGATCTCGATTTGGACCTGCTCGACGCCATGGCATCCATGGTGGATAAGAGCCTGGCGCAGCAGGTGGAACAAGCAAAGGGAGAATCGCGGTTCGCCATGCTGGAGACAATTCGTGAGTACGCTCTGGAAAAACTGGAAGCCAGCGGAGAGGAGGCACTGACGAAACGCGCCCATGCCGCATACTGCCTGGTGTTGGCAGAAGAGGAGGCTACGGAGCAGAGCGGCGCGGAGGGGTCAGAATGGCTGCAGCGCTTCGCGTCCGAACATGACAATTTTCGCGCGGCCCTGGAGTGGCTGACGGAAACCGGAGATGCGGAATGGGGCCTGCGTCTCGGCACCGCTCTATTTCGTTATTGGGAGATTCGCGAGTACCTCGCCGAGGGCAGGGACAGGCTGGGTAGACTGCTGAAGCTCGCAGGAGCGACAGCTCCCACGAAGCTGCGCATGCGCGCGCTCTTTGCCGCGGGCGTCCTCGCTGGCGAGCAGGGAGATTACGCTTCGGCGGAAGCACTCATCAACGAGAGTCAGGACATCGCCCATGGGTTGGGGGACAAGACGGGTATTGCCGTCTCTCTGAACGCGCTGGCGGTCTTTGCCCGCGACCGGGGAGATGCCGCGACTGCGCGCGTCCTCTTCGAGGCAAGTCTTGGGCTGTGGAGGGAACTCGGCGACCAGAAGGCTGTTGCTCGGGCTCTCAGTAACCTGGCCAATGTCCTCAAGCTGCAGGGAGACTACGACCGCGCACGCGCGCTATACACAGAGTGTCTTGCCATCTTCCGCGGACTGGGAGACCGAACGGGCGTGGCCTGGTCGCTGAACTACCAGGGGGATGTGGCGCGCGATCAGGGTGATTCCGCCGCCGCGCAGGCGTTGTACGAACAGGGCTTGGTAATTTTTCGGGAGCTCGGTGACCGATGGGGCATTGCCGGCACGCTGGCTGATTTAGGAAGCCTGGCGAGAGAACAACGAAATTATCCAAGAGTCCACTCTCTCTATCAGGAAAGCATAAAACTTTTCCAGGAACTGGAACATAAACGCGGAATTGCGCGCCTGCTGGAATGTTTCGCGTGCTCAGCGGCTGCTCAATCCCAGCCAGAGCGTTCCCTGCGGCTGGCGGGTGGAGCGGCTGCGTTGCGCCAGAATATTGGCGCTCCGCTCACGCCGGCGGAACAGGCCAAACTGGAAGTAAGTCTGCATCTGGCGCGGCAGGCATTGAGCAACACCGCAGGCGTGGCGGCCTGGTTAGAAGGTTGGACTTTGCCGGTTGAAAAAGTTGTTGAAGAGGCGCTGATGCCGGATGCTCAGCCTAACTCGTATTAAATCCGCATGCCCCCGGGAGTTTCAGCCACTGCTACTCCGCGCTTGCCGCGTCGAGAAGCCGGCGCACGGCAGAGACGCGATTGGCAGGAAGGCCCACGCGCCGGGCGTGCTCCTGGATCGTCGCCTCGTCCGGAGCGAGATAGACGCAGTACACCTTGTCTCCGGTTACGTAGCTATGGAGCCACTGGATCTCGGGACCCATTCCCTTCAGAACATTAACCGACTTTTGGGAGACTTCCCGCAATTGAGCGTCGGATAAATTTCCAGCTCCCGGGATTTCGCGTTCGATAACGAATTTGGGCATGGGCTCCCCCGATGTGCACAGATGCTAGCATGCAGATGGAGCAGCTTCAAGACGGCTTGGCTGAAGCTCTCCCGGTCAGCGAAAAAACGCCTGGGAATATAACGCACGAGGTCGCCATGGATATTCGATCGCTTCAGAAGCCGCTAAAAGACCAATACCGCAATGACCCAAATGCCTCACATATCACTCTGCGAGCGAAAGGCGCTCAGACGGATGTTCCGGTGACATGCTCGGTCGATCTCGGACGCGCCATCTACCAGGCCGAGGCCCACAAGGGAGTCGGAGGCGCCGGTGCCGGTGCCTGTTCCGGCGACCTCTTGCTGGGGGCCCTGGCGGCTTGCGCCCAGATCACTTGCCAGATGGTAGCAGCCGCTATGGGCATCCCAACCGAACGCATTGAGGTCACGGTGGAAGGAGACTTGGATCTCCGGGGTACCCTTGGCATATCCAAAGACGTGCCCGTCGGCTTCGAGAGCATTCATCTTAATTTTGACGTCGTTGCGCCTGAGGCAACCCCGGAACAGCTGCACGGATTGCGCGAGAAAACAGAGCAGTATTGCGTGGTGATGCAGACCTTAATGCGGCCGCCGAATCTGCAGACCAAGTGGGGTGGTTCCGATTGAACAGCGGCCGCGATAAGTCTCCCCAGACATACCGGCTCTCTGTTCCCCAGCGCCGCACCTAGTTGACGCCGGGCGTTCCCTTCCAATCGATAACGCCCACCAGGTTCCAGGGGTTCCCGATGAGATTCATTTGCAACTCTCCCTGCTTATCGATGACGAGTTCCGCTGCAGGGTAGAAGACGCCCGTGCTCTTGCTCTTGTCGGTGTCGTTCAAGTCGAATTCGCCGGCCGTCAAGTTGTAGGCGGTAGATCGGGTGTCCCAGTACACTTCACCGAACCTGAGGAGCCGGTTCGTGACAAAGCGAATCTTCCGTCCAGTTGGGGTTGGAATCACTTGGATGTAACTGCAGTCGTACCCAAGAGTGCCCGTGACCTCGATGTGACCCGCGGCTTTCATCTTGCTGAGCGCGTTCACCAACCCTTGATCCTTGCCGCTCTGGAATGCATCGACCAGAATCTGCTTGTCTGCCTCGGTAGAGTAATCATAGATGTTTAGTGTGATGCTGAATTGAGATCCCATCTGGGTGCTCGTGCCCATGGCAGTAGCTTCAATCGTCTCTGACTTATTAGCGGCAAAACTGGCAGTACTTCCTGCGATGAGCAGGCCGGTAATCAGCAAACTGCCGAGGGCAAGCTTGAAACTTCTTGGAGCCGCATTCTTCTGTTGCAACATTTCCGTTCCTCCTTCTGAGTTATGAGCTGCAAAATTGGGTCGGCCACGTGAACCACTCGCTATGGAAGACGTGGCCGGACTGCGTCAACTAAATCGACCCTACGACCTGTGCTTCGGGGTCTTCGCATCCAGAGTCGAGATCAAGGGTTCGGCTGCATGGGGCACGGTGACCGTTCCGGACAGCACTATGTCCTTCGCAGAAATCTCCCGGCCGTACACACGGCGGTTGTCGCCATTGTCCGGACGGATTGTGGAGCCTTCGAGGGAAACTCCGGCAAAAAGACCGCGCGCCCTTGAGTAACTCAAGATTTCTGCTCGCAGAGTCGCGTCCGTGTCGGCCGACGCATCGCGCCCGACCGGGCCCGCGGCAATGGAAGCATCCGCTCCCAGCTTCACCTTGCTGGCGAGGATGCCGCTCGCGCCCCGCTCATTCATCACGAGCAATACAAAATCGGTAGCTTGTCCGCCGATCTGAAAGCCAAAGCTTCCGCCCTCGAGGGCCATCATCGTAGGAGCGCCCCAGGGTCCCGTGAAGTTTTCACCCTTGCGGCACGACATAGCACCTCGCCCGTAGCTTCCGCCGACGATGAATGCGGCCTTCAGGACAGAGGGAAAGACAACTACGCAATCGGCTTTGTCGAGTAACTCCTGCGGAATGCTGTCAGGAACGTCAAGAATCTCTTTCAAGACCGTGCCGGAATTTCTCAATCGGTCGTTATCTTTTGATTGGTCCGATGCGCTCGCCACCCCGGCAAGGAGCGGTACAACGGCCAATAGAATGGTGATCAGTCTAGCCAAAAACTTTCGCATGTCATTTTCCTCTCGTCGTTTTTTGAAACTGTTTGTGCGTTACTTTTGCCGTCCCGGGGGGATCCGCCCAAGTTATTCCGTTTCGCCAACCGCCGACAGCGAGTCTCTTTCGGCGGCCGCAGCTTTGGCCGCATTTTGTTCGGTTTTCGACGACAAGATCTGTATGCCGGAATCCTCTCCCTCAACCCAAACTTGGCTCAGAAACTCATCCTTTCCGTACTTATTGAAAGTGACATCACTCTCGGTATGAGGAGTATTCGAGGCGGTAACTAAATACTCCACGAAGACCGAGTGTGTGCCATCGGCGTCTTCGATCAATAACAAGTTGTCTTCTGCGTTCGGCACACTCGCCGTATAACTACCGGGGGGCATCTTTGCATCCCCCGCATAAAACGCGGAGGGTGCGTCAAATGTCACCCGCATGGAGGTCTGCGCCATGGCCGGGATTGCGCCCAGGACTGAGAGCAAACCCATCAGCCCAATCAGTTTCTTTACAGCGTTCATTTTGTTTTCTCCTTCTTTCGGTCATTTTTAGGGTTTGGACTTGTCATCCTGACAAGTCCGCCATGCCCTGACGAAGTAAATGCATTAACCCTGCCAAAGTTGAGTGGGGCAGGAGATCATTGGCAAGTGGTTGAATGCAGGGGAAGATTAGGACCGCACGATCGCAATCTTGAGGTCCCACCGATCCGCTTTGCGTCACTCTTTCGACAGGTGTCGCCCTGTGGTCACTCGCAGACTGGGACATCTTTGGTGTGCTCTACGTTCACGGAGTAATGCGCCGAGCTACGCGGACTAAACCTGCGCCGTGGAAGGCAACGCAATCGCTATTTCCGCGATGCTCAAGCCTGCATCAAGATTGATGGTGTGTGACAGCATGTCCATGAAATGGACGTAACTCGGCGAAGGAGAACGGGAGCTTTTAGAAACGCCTCCCTGATCGCGCTTCAAGCGACCCTGGGGCGGCAACTCATTCGGAACTCAATCCATCTCGAAGGCGAGATATTGCAGTTTCCCGTTTCGTTCGACCTGGAGAACGACCGGATCACCAGGCCTGAGTGCGCGGACGATCGTCTGTAACTGAGACACCGTCTGCAGCGGGGTGCGATCGATTGCACGAATAATGTCCCCGGTCTTCAGTCCTGTATCCGGGGTTCTTGACTCAGCGGCCTGGGCTAGCACTACGATCCCGGATTCGCTGCGCGCGCTAGCCAGCACTGACCTCACGCTCCCGTCCAGATCCGTGACAAAAACGCTCAGCTCCCGAAGCAAGCTCTTCTGCACGTCAGGAACATCAGCTAACTCGTCGAGCTGGTCGTGGTACACCTTCACCGGAATATTGAAGGACATCCGGCTCGTACCGCGAAGCACATCGACCTTTACAACCTGGTCAGCGGGATGCAGGTAGAGTGCAGCCATGAAATCGGGAAGACCCAGGATTGGGTGGTCATCGATGGCGAGCACGATGTCCTGTACCTGCAGACCCGCCGCTTCCGCCATTCCTCCGGGAAGCGTGTCGGAAATGATAGTTCCCCAGCTCCTCGCCAAGGCCAGGCCGTCCGCTAGTGTAGGGGTGATGGTCTGTGCTTTCGCGCCGATTGCGACACGCCGCACATGGCCGTACTTGCGAAGATTCTGATAATCGAAATTGACGATAGCCGCGGGAATTGCAAAACCGAGCCCTTCGCTACCGCCGCCAGTGCTTAACATTAAGGTGTTAAGACCCACCACATTGCCATCGATATCCACCAGCGGACCACCGCTGTTTCCGGGGTTCATCGCGGCATCAGTCTGGATATACACCATAGGCGCATCGGGATCGGGTTGCCGCGCGACCGAGCTGACCACGCCCATCGAGACTGAATCTCGAAGTCCCTCGGGGCTGCCGATCGCAAGCACCAGTTCTCCCTGGCGGACTCGCTTCTCACTGGCCAGAGTAAGCGTGGGCAAGTTCGACGCTTCCACCTTAAGGAGCGCCAAATCCGATGCTTTGTGTGTGCCTATCAGTTTGGCGTCGAAGATCTGCGTGGCGCGAACGGGCTGGGGTTCCAGCGGGGACTCTGTAGGCGGCGGTGGAAGGATCACGCGGATGCGTTGCGCGCCTTCCACCACGTGGGCGTTGGTCATGATGTATCCGTCAGGATCGACGATGATCCCCGACCCGATAGCATGCTCCCGGACGATGACTGCCGTATTGGTGTGTCCGTGATCCTCCAACGGGCCGTAGCCGGTGACCACGATCTGGACCACCGCGGGCGAAACCTTCGCCACCACTGCTTCGAGAGAGCTGTCCAGCTCTCGCAGGAACTTCGATGACTTGGCCTGAACTAGTTTGTCAGGCGCAAGCGATCGGCTAGTGTCCGGCGATTGCGCCTGCGCGAACGTAGCCAGCAGCAAACAAGCAATACCGCGTTTGATGTGCAGTCTCGTCATTGGCTAATCAATTCTGAAACAGATTTGTACCTCTCTCTTCTCTACGTTCTCTGCAGTTGGAGTTCCATCGGATGCGAAACTTTCCAAGCGGCGCGGGCAGCGTGCCTGGCCCGCATCCGGCAGATATCGCGCACGCTCCCGACCCGCAAGTATGAAGGGCGTCGGAATACCGACGTCGCTATCCTTCTGTCGACACAAGGGACGCTTCATACTCTTGTTTGCTGATCACATAAATCTTGGAAAAGCAGTGTGTTAACGGCAACGGGAAGGTTTGGAGAGCTGCATGCAATGAGTCGAAATGACTAAGTAGTAGTCAGAGAAATTGAATGGAATTGGAGAGGACGGAATCATAATGGCAAATCAAGAGACTAGAAAGTGCGCACACATACCTTGTCTGTGCGATGTACCGCCGGGGAAAAAGTACTGCGGAGACTCGTGCCGCCAAGCCGGAAGCGACGAAGTGGAAATCGCATGTCAGTGCGACCATGCGGCATGTCCGCTCACGATTCGGGAGTTTGTATCTCGACTTGCCGCTCAGGCGGCCAACTGATTCACGACAGAACTGGCGGCGACCGATGCTGTCCCGCCGCGGGAGAATTGATATGTTCCTGAAACAAAGTTTGTCCCTTTTTCTTTCCGGTTGCCTTTTGTTAACCACTGCCCCGGGGGCGTTCGCCGATCAGGCTCCCCAAACCGAACCAACACCACCGGTTCAGGCGGCGCAACAGACTCCGGCACAGCTGCAGCAACTCGTAGCGCCGATTGCATTGTATCCGGACGCGTTGGTTGCGCAGATCCTCGCAGCCGCGACCTATCCCGACCAGATCGTGGAAGCGGACCGGTGGTTGCAGCAGCATACCGATCTCAAGGGACAACAATTAGGCCAGGAGGTGGATAAGCAACCCTGGGATCCAAGCGTGAAGGCCCTTACCGAATTTCCCTCAGTGCTCGCCAACATGGACAAGAACCTCTCATGGACCTCGTCACTCGGCGACGCTTACGTTAACCAACAGCAGGAAGTAATGAACGCTGTTCAGGTGATGCGCGATCGTGCGCAGAAAGCCGGGAACTTAAAGAGCACATCGCAGGAAAACGTAAGCAATCAGGGCCAAACCATTGTGATCGAACCCGCCGACCCTGAGGTTGTTTACGTTCCTGAGTACGACCCGTGGCTCGCGTATGGGGAGCCGATCGGAGTCTGGCCGGGCTGGTATTCGTATCCAGGACTGTTTCTTGCGGGCCCGGGAATTGCGTTTGGATTTGGCTTTGGAATTGGTTATTTTGGCGGGTTCGGCTGGGGCTGGCACCATTGGGGATCCGACTGGCATCACCACGATGTCATTTATAACCACAACACTTATGTGTCCCACAGCAGAATCTTCGCTAATCACAACACCTTCAATCGCGGGCGCGCGAACTCCAATCCTGGTGGCGGATTTCATGGTGGAAGTGGATTTCAGGGTCGCGGACCTGGTGGAAATCCGGGGTTCCGAAATCCAGGGGCTGGATCAGCCCCGCAGCATGGATTCGTAGCCCCGCAACACGGATCTGCGGCGCCGCATGTTCAACCTGGCGGCCGTTCCGGCGCGTTCGGCGGCTTTAATCATGGAGGAGTTGCCAGAGGGTTCTCTTCTCGCGGGCAGTCGAGTTTCGGCGGCGGGTTCCACGGTGGAGGAGGTTTCCACGGCGGCGGGGGTGGAGGCTTTCACGGTGGCGGAGGTCACGCGGGCGGAGGTCACCGGTAACTCGGGTTCATTCCTGGAAGGCAACTTACGAAATGGAGAACGAAATCATGCACACCACAAATCTGATCACCGAAACAGCCTCCAGACCGAGGCTCAACTGGGTGGCTGCCCTCAGCGCTCTGGCATTACTGATTGGGGGCTCCTTCCAATCGAGTCTCGCCCAAAAATCGGGACCCGAAACCTTTTCGTCCCCGGGGAAAGCGACCAGCGCTCTGTTCCAGGCTGTTCAAAATAGCGACGAAGAGGCTCTGGAAAGGATCCTCGGAGCAGACAAGGAAGTGACTTCGTCAAACGACGAGATCGAGGACAAACTCGAACGCGAGCGGTTCGGCCAGAAATATCAGGAGATGCACCGTCTGGTTCAAGAACCCGACGGACGCACGGTACTGTATATCGGCGCGGAAAACTGGCCCTTCCCGATCCCGCTGGTCTCAAAGAACGGTGCATGGCACTTCGATTCCGATAGCGGTAAACAGGAAATTCTGTTTCGCACCGTCGGGGAGAATGAGACCACCGCAATCCAGGTCTGCCATGTTCTGGCACAAGCAGCACAGGCAAAAGAGCGCAGCGACACAGAAACGACAGGCGCCGACCCCATCACCCAGTACGCCCAAAACCTCGTCCGTGGCGGACCTGCGAATGCCGATAACGCCGCTCGCGACACGGACAGCCAGTCGTCGCCTTTCCACGGATACTACTTTCGAATGGTGACAGAAAATTCTGCGGCCGGCAGCAATAACCGTGTGTCTGGCAGCAGGAAGACCGGCGCCTTGTCGCTAGTAGCGTACCCCGCGGATTACCGGTCGTCAGGGGTCATGACTTTCATCGTTACTAAGAATGGGATTGTCTACGAAAAGGACCTCGGGTCTAAAACGCCGACAGTCGCGAAAGACTTAAAGCGCGGCCCGGATTCGAGCTGGCACACTGCGGAGTGAAGTAAGCGACGCAGATAAAGCACAGTCTCTGGAGAATGAATATGAGCAAGAAAACTAGAAGTCGATCGGCCGCCGGCAGCGGAACAATTGCTCTGGGTGGCGAACTCACCGTCAACCGTCTTGGCTTCGGGGCCATGCGCCTTACGGGCGACGGAATCTGGGGGCCCCCTAAAGATCCCGCCACAGCAATTGCCGTCCTCCGCCGCGCCATCGAGTTGGGAGTCAATTTCATCGATACAGCTGATTCCTATGGTCCCCATCTCAACGAAAAATTGATCGCCGAGGCGCTGACGCCTTATCCCAGGGACCTTGTTATCGCTACCAAGGGTGGATGGAATCGCCCTGGGCCGAATCTGTGGACACACGATGCCTCCCCGGCACACTTGCGCAAAGCGGTCGAAGGTAGCCTGAAGAGACTGCGTCTCGACCGGATCGACGTCTACCAGTTGCACGTTCCCGATCCGGTGGTGCCTTTCGACGCGTCGATCGAAACCCTGGCCAACATGCAATCCGAAGGAAAGATCCGGTTAATCGCATTGTCGAATGTTACCGTGGAGCACATCGAGCGAGCGAGGAAAATCGTGCCGATCGTATCGGTCCAGAACCGGTACAGTTTCGCTGATCGCGAATGGGACAACGTCGTCGATTATTGCGAGCGCAATGGAATCGCGTTCATCCCCTGGTTCCCGCTGGGAGCGGGGACAGTGGCCGGCAGGCTGCTGGAGAAGATTGCGAAAGCGCGCCAGGTGAAACCTATCCAGATTGCGTTGGCGTGGTTGCTGAAGCGGTCCCCGATTATGGTGCCCATCCCCGGGACTTCCTCGCTTGCACATCTCGAGGAAAACATGCAGGCGGCATCGTTGCAATTGACTGACAAAGAATATATGGATTTGACAGGGATTACCGAGCTCGCGTCCTGATCCCGCCAGCCGCGCCTGTTCCTTTGAATGTTGCACCAGCGGGCGAGCTCACATGTGGAGGGTTAAGCGCAATGGAGAATGATGGCTCTAAAGACAAATTTTCGCGTCGCGGATTTCTTGGAGTCGGTTCGGCAGCCTTGGCTGCTGCGGCTGGAAGTTTAGCGGTAAGCACCGCTATGGCGCAGGAAAACCAACCACAAACTGACCGGAGCGCAACTGATCCGGTACCCGCAAATGCGGGCTTGGACCCACAGAACCCCGATTCCGCCTGGCCACCAGGCACGGATTCCAAGAGCTTAGTTCCCACCTTTAAATATCCCTTCTCTTTTGCGAACAAGCGGGTCTACGAAGGCGGATGGTCACGGGAGGTGACCCGTCGAGAGCTCCCGGTCTCAGAGTCCATGGCAGGCGTAAACATGAGACTGACGGCGGGAGGCGTTCGTGAACTGCACTGGCATACGGCGGATGAATGGGCGATCGTGCTCTATGGGTCGGCGCGGATCACCGCTATTGATCGGGACGGCAAGAGCTTTGTTGCCGATGTGAAGAAAAACGATCTGTGGTATTTCCCCAGCGGGATTCCACATTCGATCCAAGGCCTCGATCCGGACGGTACGGAATTTATGCTGGTATTCGATGATGGGGATTTCTCGGAATCAGAGACGGTCCTGCTCAGCGACTCGATGGCGCATCTGCCCCGCGAGGTCCTGGCAAAAAACTTTGGCGTCGCCGAACTGGCTTTGAAAAATCTCCCCAAACAAGAGTTGTTTATCTTTCAGACTGCAGTTCCCGGATCACTGGATGCCGACCAGAGGGCAGCCGCAGGAACACTGGGTAAGTCACCGAGCGATTTTGCCTTTCGCACGATGGAAATGCCGCCGACGAAGCGTGCAAAAGGAGGGGAGGTCCGCATCGTTGATTCGAGCACCTTCAAGGCCTCAACTAACATTGCGATGGCCATGGTCACGGTTCACCCAGGAGGACTGCGGGAATTGCACTGGCACCCCAACGCCGACGAATGGCAGTATTACATCTCGGGCAAGGGAAGAATGACTGTGGTCGCGACAGGTAACCGCGCTCGCACGATGGATTTTCAGGCGGGAGATGTCGGATACGTCGAAAAGACCCTTCTACATTACATCGAAAATACAGGGGATACGGACCTCACCTTCCTGGAGATGTTTAAGAGCAGCTTTTATCAGGATCTGTCACTTTCGCAGTGGTTGTCCCACACGCCACCGGAGCTGGTGATGGCGCATCTCAATATCGACAAGGCAACCATGGACTCAATACCGAGAGACGAGCTCGTGATCGTGCCGCGTTAGTAGTCTCCTATGGATGCGACCGGCCCTTTGAGGGCAACCACTCCATTGCCGACATCGGCCACGATGCTCTGCAAGGCCGCGTCAGTCGCGAACTGCTGTTGGATTTCGCGCAGTACATCCTGGTCACGCCGCTGTGCCGCGCTCAGCGTTTGCGTCTGATTTCGCGCAGACGCTGTGTCCGGTTCCGCTGTCACGGCCTCGGCCGACTGTTGCGCAAAAAGAATACCCTGTCCCTGCCCGCAGAGTAGCGCAGAGAGAATTGCTGCTGTTCCGCAAACGCTCATTCCAAAATGTTCTTTCATCAAACCGACACTACTTAAGAACTACGCTAAATCGCCCTCGGAAACTGGCAAGGTAAACAAAAAAGTCGAGCCGTGGTTAAGTTCGCTCTCGGCGCGAATCGTTCCATCGTGGGCCAGAACAATATGCTTGGCGATGGCGAGTCCCAGCCCCGTGCCTCCGGATTCCCGTGAGCGAGCTTTATCGACGCGGTAGAAACGCTCGAAAAGACGGTGCAGATGCTCGGATGAGATGCCCGGTCCGAAGTCCCTAACGTAGAATTCGACGCCGTTCGCAGCCGCGCGCGCTCCAAGAATGATTTTTTTTCCTGACGCCGCATACTTTAACGCGTTCTCGATCAAGTTTGAAAAAATCTGGTGGATGGCTTCACGATCCGCATTCACACTGCCGGCAGGGACAGAGTTCTCAATCGCCAGTTCGACTCCAAGCTCGACTCCCAGCTCGACTCCATAAGACCGCGCCACTTCCCGAAAGCTTTCCAGAGCATCCTGCAGCAGTTCTTCGGTGCTGACCTGCTGAATGTCGAACCTGTGCTCGCCCGATTCGACGCGGGCCAGCGTGAGTAGGTCTTCCGTCAGGCGGGACATCCGGGCGGCGTTCTTGCGGATAATTTCCAGAAAGTCGCGCACGTGATTGTCTTCCAGAGGATTGTCGAGCAGCGTCTCCGTGTATCCCTGAATGGAAGTCAGCGGAGTGCGCAGCTCATGGGAAACATTGGCGATAAAATCGCGGCGGCTCTTCTCCATGCGCTCGGTCTCGGTAAGATCGCGGAGCACGGCGACGGCCCCGCCTCCAGGCATGGGCGCGGCGGTAACATCGAAGGTGCGGCCCGGGGCGATGGTGTTCGACCGCGCGGAAGTCACGATCTGGTCGCGCGCCGCCTCTTGAATCGCGGCGAGGAAGTCCGGGTCGCGGACGCTGTCGATCAATGGCGCATTCAGGCGCGGAGCTCGAAGCAGCAGGCGGTCCATTCCCCGATTCGCCCATTGCACGCGCCCATCGACATCGACCGCAATCACAGCATCCTGCATGCTGTTGAGAAGAGTTTCGAGCTCTCGCTGGCTGTTTTGAACGCGAGCGTAACTTTCTTCCACACCGCGCGTCGTCTTATCCAGAGCTGACGCCACTTGCCCGATCTCGTCGCCCGAAGTGGACGCGATTCTGGCGGTCAGATCCCCACCGGCCACGCGCTCGGCAAAATTCACGATCTGCTGCAGGCGCCGGCCAACATATTGGGCAGCGACCGCCGCCACGATCATCGCGAAAACAAAAGCCGTGAGTGATCCCCAGAACAGGGCTACCGGCAGCGGACGATCGGTAATTTCCATCTCGGGCAACGGATACGCCAGCCGCACCGCTCCTCCGGAAACCGGCACCGCCACGTACAAAAAGGCAACGCCCAGAGACTGACTCTTGGGTTCATCCACCCCGAGTTGTCCCGCCAGAGCAGAAGCAAACTCCTTGCGATGCCGCTGATTCTCCATCGTGCTGGGATCGGCCTCGGAATCGGCCAGTACCTTGCCAGTAGGATCAATCACGGTAGCGCGCGCTCCAGCCGCCTGGCCTTCCTGAGCGGCAATGTCGGCCAGGGAGTGCTGCCGGTCCGCCTCCACGCGATAGGCGAACATCAAAGTTTTCTGTTTGAGATTGCGCTCAATCTGCTCGCGCAGGGTGCGTTCCCAGACCTTGTGAACGGTCAACTGCAGCGTGATCGCGGTTACGCCGATCACCAGCAGAAACACAAACATCAATTTAACGAAGATCCGGCTTCTCAACGCCCGACCTCAAAGCGGTAGCCGGCCCCCCGGACCGTTTTCAAATAACGCGGGTTCTCCGGATCGGGCTCAATCTTTTCGCGAATGCGTCGCACATAAACATCCACCGAGCGCGGCGTGACATACGCCGTATCGCGCCAGACCGAATCCAGTAGCTGGTCGCGAGTGAAAACCCGTCCCGCGTGCCGCATGAAGTGGTCAAGCAGCCGGAATTCCGTCGCCGTGGTCGGCACCTGCTTCCCGCGAACCGTCAACGTCATCGCTCCCGGATCGATGTGGACTTCATCAATCTTGGTGGGCAGGGGCGGCAAAGGCCGCTCAAAACGCCGCAGCACCGCTTTGACCCGCGCCACCAGTTCGCGCGGGCTGAAAGGCTTCGGGATGTAATCGTCAGCGCCCAACTCCAATCCCAGAACACGATCTGCCTCGCCGCTCTTTGCAGTCAGGAAAATCACCGGAACCGAAGCCAGCGACAACGAATTCCGGATCTGCCGGCAAAGTTCCAGCCCGTCTTTTCCCGGCACCATGATGTCCAACAGAAACAGCGCCGGACGCTGGCGCTCGGCATCGACCACGACCAGATTCCCGGTCGAATAGAGTCGTACGTTGAAGCTCGCCCCTTCCAGATGATGGCGAACCAGGCGGGAAATATCCGGATCGTCCTCCACAACATAAATCGTCGGTTTCACGCGACCATTGTAGCTGGGAAGTGTTTCAATTCGATACCGGGAAGCAAAGGAAGGCAGTAGGCTGCTTTGAAAAACCTCTAAGTAGCATCGGGCATCGGCGGCTGTCTCTTGGGATTTGACGGACCGCCCGTCATTCCAATACACCCTTTACAAGCCGAGCACCACAGCCATCGTTCGTTCGTATACTCGCTTACCCAAACACAATCCTCCAGCACAACTTCCGCTTTGCAATGGTGACATCTAAGCGGAGTTCTTGACAGACCATCCGGAGGGGCCTTGTGTAGAGACGGGAATCCAGGGATTTCGTCCACGCTGTCGCCTTATATGCCTGCTGACCTAATAATCCCACTGATCCTTCCAAATTCCAAACCTGTTCGTTAAGGCTGCGGTTCCATCGCAGGCCACAAGGGCTTCAACTACCCAAACGTCAGCTTCGGCACCGGCTCATCGCAGCGCCATCCCCGCCTCCGCGCAAAAATCCATCGCCACAAATTCCCCGCGCAGAAATTTCGGGAACGCCGCCGCCGCGATCATGGCCGCGTTGTCCGTCGAAAGCGCGCGCGACGGAAAAAATACAGGCAGCCCCTGCATGCCCGCCTCGCGCTCAAAAGCAGTCCGCAACTCCCGATTCGCCGCAACCCCGCCGCTTACGAAAAGAGTTCGAACCTCATACTCGCGCGCCGCTGCCAGCGTCTTCATGACCAGATCGTTGACCATGGACCGCTGAAAAGAAGCCACTAGATTGAGGGTTTGCCGGTCGCAAAGCCCTCGAATGTCTTCGAGTCCAGGCTGGCCTATTCCCGCAAGCGCCTGACGCCGAGCCTCAATCGCAGCCTTCATATTCTGCGTTTCGACGTAGCGCAAAACCGCTGTCTTAATTCCGCTGTAGGAAAAATCAAAGTGCGGTCCGTCTTCTTCGGACGGGACTTGCTCATGATTGCCGCGCCCACGATCGCTGACCTTCTGATCGCGCCGGTCTGGATGCTTGATCTGCGCAATCTGAAACTTGACCGCCTGCGGATCGCCATGCGGCGCGAGCCCATCAATAATCGGTCCTCCCGGATACCCGAGTCCCAGAAGCTTAGCGACTTTATCGAAAGCCTCTCCGGCAGCATCGTCGCGAGTATGGCCGATGTTCCTGTAGCTCCAGAGGTTCTCGTACACCCGGGCTAAATAAAGATGCGTGTGTCCGCCCGAGACTACCAGCGCAAGCACCGGAAAATGAAGCTCTGCATCTCCAGTCTGCCGCTGCTCAAGCAATACCGCGTGGATGTGTCCCTCAAGATGATTCACGGCAATCAGCGGCTTCTCCAGCGCAAAAGCGAGTGCCTTGGCGAAACTAATGCCAACCAGCAGAGCGCCCGCCAGTCCCGGCCCCTGCGTGACCGCAATGGCATCGACAGACGCATAAGTCTGTCCCGCCTCGGCCAGCGCCTGCCGCACCACCGGAACGATAGCGCGCAAGTGCTCGCGCGAAGCGAGTTCCGGAACCACTCCGCCATAAGGCTGGTGAGTGGCAATCTGCGAAGCAACCACGTTCGACAAAATCTGCTCGCCCGAGCGCACCACCGCCGCGCCCGTCTCATCACAGGACGTCTCGATGCCGAGGATGTGCACGTCAGGCATAATGATGGCGGTATTTGTTGCGCGGGCAAAGTTCTTAACCACGGGGAGCACAGAGGACACAGGGAAACACAGAGAACTTCTTCTTCATCTGGCGATCAAATCTGACGATCAAAAAGTGACGGTCAAAATGTTACGGTCAATAATCCCGAAAGCGCTTTCCCCTGTGTTTCCCTGTGTGCCCCCGTGCTCCCTGTGGTAAAGATTTCCGCCCGCGAGTCGTGCACTCTGCCGCAACTGCTAGTCTAAATGGGGAGCCGCGCCCGTGCCGGAAGCCAAAAGACGAGCCGCCGAAATCGTGAGCACCCTGCGCAAGCAAGGCCACCAGGCCTACCTGGCCGGAGGATGCGTCCGCGATCTCCTCCTAAGCCGAGAGCCCGCCGACTACGACGTAGCCACCGACGCAACACCACAGCAGGTCATGCAAATCTTTCCCCAGACCTACGCCGTAGGCGAGCAATTCGGAGTAGTGCTGGTCCCAGAATCCGAATCCGAATTGCTCGCCTACGGCGTAGCCACCGACGCAACACCACAGCAGGTCATGCAAATCTTTCCCCAGACCTACGCCGTAGGCGAGCAATTCGGAGTAGTGCTGGTCCCAGAATCCGAATCCGATGGAGCGACGGGCGCCCTCGCCCGTCAAGACACGACAGTCGAGGTAGCCACTTTCCGTTCCGATGTAGGCTACTCCGACGGCCGACACCCCGACGAAGTACGCTTCACCAAAGACCCGCAAGAGGACGTCCAGCGCCGCGACTTCACCATCAACGGCATGATGCTCGATCCCAAAACCAACGAGGTTCTGGATTACGTAGGCGGCCAAGACGATCTAAAAGCCGGAATCGTCCGCGCCATAGGCGATCCCGAGCGCCGCTTCACCGAAGACAAACTGCGGATGGTAAGAGCCGTGCGCTTTGCGGCGCGCTTCGATTACAAGATCGACCCCGCAACCATGGCAGCGATCCAAAAGTTAGCGCCCAAAATTCATCAGGTCTCCTGCGAACGTGTACGCGAAGAACTGACCAAGATGCTGACCGAAGGCCGAGCCCGCAAAGCTTTCGAACTCCTCGACACGACGAAACTCCTGCGAGAAGTCCTGCCCGAAATAGCCGCCATGAAGGGAGTGCAACAACCACCGCAGTACCATCCCGAAGGCGACGTCTTCGTCCACACCCTGCTTCTGCTGGAAAAATTGCAGCCCAGCGCCGGCGGTCCCATATCAAAAACGCTAGCCTGGGGAGCGCTCCTCCACGACGTAGGCAAGCCCGCAACCTTCCGCATAGCGCCCGACCGCATCCGCTTCGATGGTCACGTAGAAGTAGGAGTAAAGATGGCCGCCGAAATCCTCCGCCGCTTGCGCTTCTCGAACCACGAGACCGATCAGATTCTGGCCCTGGTAGACAATCACATGCGCTTCGGAGCCGTGCAGCGCATGAAGCAATCCACGCTAAAAAAGTTTCTTCGCCTGCCCGCCTTCGAGGAGCATCTGGAGCTGCACCGCATAGACTGCCTCTCCAGCCACGGCCAACTCGACGCCTATGAATACACGCAAGAGCAGTTGCGTTCGATGCCCCCCGAAGCAATTCGCCCCACGCCACTAATCACCGGCCGCGACCTGATCGAAGCAGGCTATGAGCCCGGCCCCCGCTTCAAAGAGGTGCTGACAGCAGTCGAAGACGCCCAACTGGAAGGCCGACTAGCATCGCGTGAAGCCGCAATGGAGTATGTGCGGCGAGAGTTTCCCCTGTAACTTCGAGCTCGATGAACAGACGAAGCGATGGAGAGACGGGCGTCCCCGCCCGTCCAGGAAATACCGGTGACCCATTTTTCGCTGAGACGGAAGCTCAGGTGGAGTTCACTCTTCAAAATAGTCGGAATCTATTTGTTTCGTCTCATACGACGCCACGGGTGAAACGCCAACATTAAAATCGATCATCAACTCTGCCAATTGTTCACCATCAATCAAGACAACTTTGGGATCAATGTGCCCTACATACTCTCTCGCGTCTGTAGAAAAGCTGCTGGTAGTGATAAACACGCCCTTTTTCGCACGCTTCCCGTGCAAGGCTCCGACAAACTTCTGGATCTCCGGACGTCCGACAGATCCTTCCCAGCGCTTCGCCTGTAGGTAAATCACGTCTAGACCAAGTCGGTCTTCATTGATGATTCCGTCAATTCCCTCGTCGCCGCCTTTGCCGATTGCCTCTCCTGCTTCCTTGCGGGAGCCGCCGTAACCCATGTTCAATAGCAACTCAACTACGAGCCGCTCAAAGAATACTGGCGAGGCCTTCTTTACACGACTTAGAACCTCCGATATCAATTCTGCGCGAAACCTTTGATATGCCGATTCCAACAACTCTTCTGGCGTTTGCTCGTCGTCTTCAGACGCCGTAGTAACACTACTATCGATCGTCTGTTTCGGGGATCGAAATTCAACAAATTCGGGGGATCGTTGCATCAATTCCCGTATGGTTATCCTCTCCGGGACTTCCCGAAGTAACTGGCGACCCCGATCCGCAATTCGAAAATAACCTCTCTTGGTAGCTTCGAGGGCTCCGGCTCTGGTTAGGTAAACTTTAGCCCAAGCTACTCGATTCTTAAACATCGACTGGCGACCACTTGGCAGGAGAGCCTTCCTCTCCTCTGCGGTCAACCCAAAAACGTCAGCGAGAGTCTCTTGGGCCTCGGTAATTGAGTGCTCTTTTCCATCAGCCGCTAGTTCTAGCATCGGCCGCATCACGCTCTGAAAATCAGGGATAGCCAATGCTTATCTCCTCATCATCCTACGTTCGAGCGATAGCCACCTTACGAAAACGGCGATTCAGGAATCTAAACTTGCTATCCTTCAAGGAAGAAATGATCTTACACCTGCCTAAGAAGCGGCAGGCGGTCCCCGCTTAACGCTCTCTTCTACTTGAATCTTGAGCAAGCCTTCCAAATACGAAGCCAACTCCGATACGTCGAACTGTCCCTTTTCATAAGCGCGATCTGCTGCCTGCAATCCTGCAATATAGGGCGCTCGATTTTCGCGAATAAGCTCCGGCACAGTCTTTCTGCCGCCTAGAATTTTCCCCTGCTTCATGCAAATCAGGTAGTAGCACGCCGCCCTGGCGGTTCTTCCGTTGCCCTCGATGAAGGGATGAATATAGTTCAGATTCCAGAGCGCAAATGCAGCAAGTGCGGTCGGATGGTCGACGATGGTCCAATTTTCATGTACGACTGAGAAAAATGCATCCATGAGAGCAGGAACGCGGTTGAAGTGTGGTGGAACATGGTTCCCGACCCGAATCGGCCCCTCCCGATAACGTCCACCCAATTGGCAAATGTTGGAAACTGCTGCGTAATTCAGCGCCCACAAGGTGTATTTGTCGAAAGCCTCTATATCTTTCTTGAGGCCAATTTCAATGCAATTGGATAGCAGGTCGTACTGCCGTAGCAGGTTTTGCTCTTGGATTTTGTAAAACAGGGAGGGATCGTCTTTCTCTCGAACGGACATATTTTCTAATAATTGAGGATGAGAATGTCCAGAGACTGCCAGATTTTACGGCAGCAGCCTTATATGCTCCGAAGCCTGTCTAACACTATCTTTGGTGATCCGGTTTTCTGAGCTCTGCGGAGCATTTCCAAATGCAAAACTGATTCGCTGTTCGCGCAGTTCCTCTTCCGTGGCGGGAACGTTCCGGGATGCTTCCAGCATTTTCGCCAACTCTGGATCCGGTTTTATGGTGCTAAGAAACTGCTGTCGATCTGCCATGAAACGCTACCTCCGGGATGATCGTTATACATTTTTTCTTTCCTCAGTATAGCTCCATTTTCTCCAACAGCGATTCTCAATTGATCAACGCGTCACGATCGCATCTGCCATCCATCCCCGGATCTTTTTCATCACACATTTCCTGTACCCTCATCACAGACACGCAATCCCAATCGCGCAATAATTCACCGACAGTACAGCATCGAAAACTGTGCCCGTCTCCAGAGACGGACCCATAATCCGCCGCAAATCATTTCGGCGGCTCTTTGAAAATAAGTTTGAAAATAAGGATGACAAATACACAAATAAGCAGCAGAAGCGGCGACTGCGCACCCCCAAAAAGTGCACGCCAAACCGCAGTGACTGCAGCTAAGTCCTTATTCACGTAGAGGATGGAGTTAAGTACTTTAATTAGAATAGTTTAGCGGGAATTAAAAACCCGAAGCGCCAACCCACCGAACGCAGAACAGAGAACAGAACCAATCTTCCAGGAGTCGGCTGATGAGATAACAGCCGGGCGATCCTAACGTCGTGCCGTTCGACGTTAGAGCCTGCCCTGAGCGGAGTCGAAGGGGTGAGATTCCACAGTCCCGTCCCGCATGGGCGTTTTCTGCATCCAACGGTAGGTTTCGAGAGGATTGGAATATGGACGACAATTTTGTACAGGAGATACTTCACGACTTGTTCTCCTCTCTCGAGGCCCTGGAGACTCAGAACACAGCTATTTTGCAATTCCTCAAGGATAAAGGGATAGCCACTGACGAAGAACTAGCCTCCCACCTGGAGCAGGCGGGAAACGCCAGCAGCGTCCGATGGCGAGGCGTCCGCGTGAGGGCAGATTATCTGTTTGCTTCCGCCATCAAGGCCGCTGAGCAGGCTGCCCAGAAGGAGTCTCCGAAGCCCGCGGATACTGACCAGGAATTGAAACCGGCCACGAAACCATCGAACGGAAAAGAAACCGCCAAAAGCACGCAGCAAGTTGCTACCCAAGCTGACACCAACGATCGATCGAAGAACGATCAACCTAAGAACGATCAATCGAAGAACGATGAGCCTAAGAACGATCAGCCTGAGAACGATAAACCTGCAGCGGACGAAGCCGGCGCCAGAGTAGAGCAGAAAGTAGACCAAAAAGTAGAGCAAAAAGCAGAGCAAAACGTCGAGCAGAACGTCGATCAAGACCGCAATCAACCGCGCGACGAGAACAAGAGACCGAAAAACAATTCCGCCGACAAGGCAGCCTGATCGGAGACTCTATTCCTCGTTCTTGTCCCGATCCTGCGAAGTAGTCTGCGCCGCATCGCCCGCGCCCGGAACGGATTTTTGCAGATCGATCAACGGCAATCCCGCTTTCTTCAGTTGCTCGTTGAGCACCGGAATATCTTTCGACTTGAGCTCGCTCCATGCTGACAACTGCTCTCGCAGAGCCTTCTCGATCTCTACGAAAGTCGCCTTCTGCTGAGTCGTCGGCGCGGCCTCGGCGGAATCGAGAGCGCTGACGAGTGTGCTGAGGCCGCTGTTCAGGCGAGCCAGACTACGGCCTTCGGGCGTGCTCAAGTAGCGCGCGCTATAGCCGCCTTCTTCGCCCTCGATGGCTGCGGCTTTCGCTTCCAGTTCAGCCGCTGTCTTGGTGATTGCGTCCGCCTCACGCTTTTCCCTGTGTCCCTCTGTGCTCCCTGTGGTAAGGATTTTGGTCGCGAGCGATTTCAACTGCGCTCGCAAACTTCGCACCTGTTGCAGGGCTGCGTAATCTAGATGAAGAGCGTCGGCAATTTTCCGGTCGAGTTCGAATTGCTGGCTCAGGTCTTCCGGCGAAGTCTTCACCCGCGGATCCATGCGAATATGCAACGGCTGCGTGTACTGTTTTGCATTCACGGTCAGAATCACGTTGTACAAGCCAGGCAGCACAGCCGCTCCGAGCGGAGTACGCGGCGTGTCATGGTAGATGGCCGAGATCGGATATTCGTGCGCAAGCACATCAGGCTCCGGATAATGCAGGTCCCAGACAAAGCGATGCATTCCCGGCGCGGCCGACAAAGTTCGCGCTGGACGGATCCAGTAGGTCGGCACGTTGAGTTCTTTCGCGTTGACCGGCTCAGGCTTATCGTCGCTCGAAAAACGGCGAACGACATGTCCCGATACGGTATCGACGATTTCCAGAGTGACCGGACCAAAAGCCGCGGTCTTGTTCAGCCAGTAGTCGATCATCGCGCCATCCGGAGGATTCTGTCCGGCAGGTTCTTCCGGAGGAAGAGGCGTGTCGGTGTTGTTATTGCGGCGCACGCGATACGTGAGCTGCGGCTCGAAAAGATGCGCGGGATCATGACCGCCCGCAATCTCGGCGCTGAACTGCCTCAGCGGCGTGATGTTATCCAGGATCCAAAACGATCGGCCATGAGTTCCAACAACAACATCGTCGCGATGAACGACCAGATCGCGGATCGAAGTCGGCGGCAGATTCATCTTCAGCGATTGCCAATGATCGCCGTCGTCCCAGGACACATACACGGTGCGTTCGGTTCCGGCAAAAAGCAGGCCCTTGCGTTCTATATCTTCTCTCACCGTGTTGACGGGCTCGTTATCGGGCAGGCCGCTCACGATTTTGTGCCACGACTTTCCTCCATCGTGCGTGCGATAGATATAAGGATGCAGGTCGTCGAGCCGGAAGCGGTTCACCGCCGCGTAGGCAATTGAGGCATCGAAATGTGACGCGTCGATCTGCGCCAGCTTGCTCCACGGAGTCAGTTCAGATGGAGTCACGTTCTGCCAGTTCTTACCGCCGTCGTGCGTCACCTGGATCAAGCCATCGTCGGTCCCGGTCCAGATCAGGTTCGGGTCTTTCGGCGACGGAGAAATCGAGTAGATCACGCCGCGATGCTTACCCTTCGCCGGATCGGCGTCGACAAACGGCCCGAGTGTCGCAGGAACGCCAGGATCTTCGCGCGTCAGATCAGGGCTGATGATCTGCCAGCTGTTGCCACCGTCGCGAGTGGCAAAAAGGACATTCGAGCCAAGGTACAGCACGTGAGGATCGGCTACGGAGAATATCAACGGTGCGGTGCGATTGAAGCGATACTGCCCAGTGCGCAGCACCACCGGCGAAACGTCGCGCGTCTGTCCGGTAGCGCGGTCGAACACCGTAACCTTGCCGCCATAAATCAGATTGGGATGCAGCGGATCAGGCGCAACGTAACCGTATTCTTCGACGCCGATCGTCGTCCAGTCGCGAAAAGTGATCTCGCCAAAGTCACTGCGGCTGGCGGTTCCGACCGACCCACTTTCCTGCTGGCCTCCATAGACCCAATAGGGAAACTCGTTGTCGGTGATGACGTGATAGAACTGCGCGGTCGGCTGGTTGTACCAGGAGCTCCACGTCTGTCCGCCATTCACGCTGATGGTCGCACCCTGGTCGACAGCGATGGCGATAATGTCGGGGTTTTCGGGATTAATCCAGATGGTGTGGTAGTCGTCGCCGCCAGGCGCGCCTTTGATGGCTGTGAAATTCTTGCCCGCGTCAGTGGAGCGGTAGGTCGAAGTGTTGGCCACGTAGATCACATCTTTATTTCGAGGATCGACGCGCACGCAACCGAAGTCGTCGCCTCGTCCATAGATACGTTCTTCGTCATTCACCTGCTGCCAGCTTTCGCCAGCGTCGTCGGAGCGGTAGATGCCGCTGCCTTTCTTAGCGTTGGCGTTCGTAGTATTGACCCACGCAAACATGCGATTGGGATCACTGGGCGAGATGGCGGGGCCGATGCGGCCGATCCCTTCGGCTTCACCGGGCAATCCTTTAGTGAGTTGATGCCAGGTGTTGCCGCTGTCAGCGGATTTGTAGAGTCCGCTGCCCGGTCCGGTGTAACCGCCGCCGGTCGTCCACGGCGGACGGCGCGAGGCCCACATGCTGGCAAAAATAATTTGCGAGTTGCGGGGATCGAAGACTAGATCCATGCCGCCAACGTTTTCGTCTTTATAGAGAACTTTCTGAAAACTTTGACCGCCGTCGAGCGAGCGGAAGACGCCACGCTCGGGGTTCGGGCCGTAGGGATGCCCTTGGGCCGCGACGAATAGACGATTGGGATCTTTTGGATCGACGATGATGGATGCAATCTGCTGCGCGTCGCGCAGTCCGAGGTGCTGCCAGGTGCGGCCCGCGTCGGTCGACTTGTACATGCCGTCGCCTACGGAGAGATCGGGACGGCGAAGGCCTTCACCGCTGCCGACGTATATCGTGTCCGGATTCGATGGTGCGACGGCCAGGGCTCCGATAGAGCCCGTTGGCTGGTCATCGAAGATCGGATTCCATGTGCGGCCAGAGTCCGTCGTCTTCCAAACTCCGCCATTGTTCGGCGCCATGTAAAAGACGTTTGGCTGGCCCGGAACACCGGAAATCGACACGGTGCGGCCGCCGCGAAACGGGCCGATCATCCGCCAGTGAAGTTCCTGGTACATTGCTGGGTCATACGGCTGGGCGAAAAGCGCTAGAGGAAAAAACAAAACGCAGAGCACGGCGAGCGGAATCCACAAGAAGCGCTGGTTCACGGTTGGTCCTCGAATTTGACGAAACTCGAATTTGACGAAAGAAGAGAGGTAAGGATAAACCACGGCAGCGGCGGTTGGACAGGGCGCTGGCAATAGCGTAGTGGTTAGTTTCCGAGTTGCCCGTGACTCGGTAACAATGGCGGAACGATTGGGAAGTCCCGGCAGATCACTTCGGCTACGCAGACTTCCCATTACTAATGCTGGCGGGACAGCACTACTTCCGGATTTCCGAACCAGAACACCTCTGATGCAGCCGGCAAAACCGGTTTCTGGCACATTTGACAAATGTCTTCAAATAAGGTACTTTGCACTGCAAAGCTTAAAACGGCATGAACGATCTGAACAAAGCGCTGGGCGACATCAGTAGCATCCGCAGGCAGGTGGCCCATAGTACCGAGTTTCGAGGTTACGGACCGGCAACTCTTGCCAGTACGGGTGTTTTGGCTGTGGGCGCCGCTGGCGCGCAGGCGCTGTGGCTTCCGGATCCGGCGAATCACATCCTGGCCTACTTAGGCATATGGATCTGGATCGCCGTTTTGTCGGCCGCCTTGATTGGGATTCAGATGTACGCGCGCACGCGCCGTATTCATTCGGGAATGGCCGATGAGATGATCCGAATGGCCGTGGAGCAATTCCTTCCGTCAGCATGCGCGGGCGCGCTGATTACGGTTGTCCTCGTGAGGTCTGTTCCAGGTGCGGTATGGATGCTTCCCGGGCTGTGGCAGATTATTTTCAGCCTGGGTGTGTTTTCGTCGTGCCGCTTTCTGCCCCGTCCGGTGGCCGTCGCGGGTGCGTGGTACTTGTTGACCGGTTTGACTTGTATCGCTCTCGCGGACAACCGGGCACTATCTCCTTGGACTATGGGTATTCCGTTTGGAACCGGACAGTTGCTGGTCGCGGGAATTCTGCTCTTTGCTGCTAAGGAGGCCAGGGATGAAAGCTAAAGCTCTGTCCAGCGGAGGTCGTTTCGCCTATGAAGGTCTGGATCGCGTGATTCACGAACGCGCACGCCTCAGCGTGCTGACATCCCTGGTTACGAATCCGAAAGGGTTGGCGTTCGGCGATCTCAAACAGCTTTGCGCTCTTACGGACGGTAATTTGAATCGGCATCTGCGCGTACTGGAAAAAGGAAAAATGGTCGAGATCATCAAGAAACATGACCGCAATCGCCCGCTGACTGTATGCCGAATTACGCCTTCGGGCCGTGTGCGGTATGTCGAGTATCTTTCCACGCTCGAGCAAGTGGTGCGGGATGCGGAGAAAGTAACCGGAGAACGGCCCGCGACGGGTTTGGTGCATGGTCTGGCGCCATCGCGGGCCTAAACTTTTTTTGCGTGCTAACTTTGCGGTGCAAAGTTAACTTACAACCTGGAGGCATTCAGTGGGCAGTTTGTCGATGTCGAACTTGCAAGCCGGGATCAAGTCCAGATCCGTGGGAGTGAAACTCATCGTAGTCTGTGGACTGGCTCTGCTCATGACCATCCCGGCGCTATTCGTTGGAGGATTGATTGAAGACAGGACCGAGCGAGCTGCTGATGTCATGAGGGAAATAAGCGGCCATGTGGGCGGCCAGCAGACATTCCTCGGACCGACCCTTACGATCCCCTACAACATTCCATCGCAATCTCGAATTGACTTTCCAAAGCACGGGATGTATCTGGTGTTTCCCGCACGAGCTTCGGCGGTTGTCAAGATCGTCACTGAAGAGCGTCGCCGATCGCTCTTTAAGGTCCCGGTGTTTCAGGCAGACTTGAAACTCGACGCGACATTCGATTTGACTGGCGTGCCCGCTACGGCTCCGCAAGGTGCTGAACTCGATTGGAGCCGTGCCGAGATCGTGGTAGGAGTGAGCGATCCGCGTGGAGCGCTTGCCGACGCCATTTTGACGACAGACGGAAGGACCTTGACGCTCGTTCCCTCGGGAATTGCCCAGAACATTTCTCTGGGCGGAGATCAAAAACAGCCCATCAAGCTCACGCTATTCGGCGCAAAGGTCGAAGGCACCGTAAAGCCAAATGCGCAATTCAACGTGACATCCATCCTGCGATTCTCCGGCGCTCAGCGGATTGCAGTCCTTGCCTATGGTAAGACGACTCACCTCACCGCGCAGGGCGATTGGCCAAGTCCGGGATTTGATGGAGGATTTCTGCCCGTCAACCGGACCGTTTCCAAAAATGGTTTCACCTCTGAGTGGTCCGTACCTTTTATCGCACGCGGCGTACGCGCCGAAGGAGATGCCGACTCAATCACCGGGCTCGATTCATCAGCACTTGGTGTTTCGTTCATCGAAGTGGCAGACCCTTATCAATCCGTCAACCGATCCCTCAAATACGTACTTCTTTTTCTGGGACTGGTTTTCCTTTCTTACTTCACATTTGAGGTTACGACAGGCAAGCGAGTCCACCCGGCACAATACGTTCTGGTAGGGGTAGTCCAGATCATCTTTTATCTGCTGCTTTTAGCCCTCGCCGAGAGAATCGGGTTCGACCTTGGCTTCTTGATTGCGGGAACTGCCACGGTGGTCCTGCTTTCGGCCAATGCAGGTTGGGTATTCTCCAGTCGGTCGCAGCAAATAAGGGCTTTGGCCATCTTCACTTTGCTGTACGCACTGATCTATGTGCTGCTGCGACTCGAGGACAATGCGCTGCTCGTAGGCGCGGCTGTCAGTTTCCTGACGGTTGCAGCTGCCATGTACTTCACTCGGGGGATCGACTGGTATAGCTCTCTCCTAGTGACAGGCGTTGCCGAGCATCAGACGACGCCGCAGGTTCCAAAGGGCACGGAGTAGGACAGGATTCTTTAGAGAAGATCAGCACCGCGATTAAGAAGAGCGGCGGTATTTGTTTGGCGGCTGGAGGCGTTATCCCACTTTCGCCGCAAAGCGAAGAGGCGGCGAGCATCGGCGCCGAGCAGCCCGATATTTTGCGAGGCGACTCTGTAGTACAAAGTACTAATTGATATGCAGAAGGAACTACATGTAGCCATCATCATGGACGGCAACGGCCGCTGGGCAACGCGGCGCGGTTTGCCGCGCGTCGCAGGACATCGTGCCGGAATCGCCTCTGTGCGGCGAGTTGTCGAGCGGGCGCCTGATCTCGGAATCCGGTGGCTAACTCTCTACGCGTTTTCATCCGACAACTGGCGCCGCCCAGCCGACGAGGTGGAAAGCATTTTCTGGCTACTGCGCGCTTACCTGCGCCTGGAGACGGAAAGACTTCGGCAGCACGGTGCGCGCCTGGAGATCATCGGACGGCGCGATCGCTTGCCACCTTTACTGGTGCGCGAGATCGCCCGAGCAGAAGACGCAACTGCCGAAGGTCAGTGCCTCCATTTGCGCGTTGCCGTGGACTACTCTTCGCGCGACGCTATCGCGCGAGCCGTTGCTGGCGTAACCACCGCGCTTCCCTTGGACCTATTCTCGGCCGATCTGGTGGGACGCGTGCTTGCGCAGGCGCTAACTGCAGAGAGCGGGGAGGTGGATTTGCTGATTCGCACCGGTGGTGAAAAGCGTCTTTCGGACTTCCTGCTGTGGGAATCTGCCTACGCCGAACTTCTGTTTACCGACCGGATGTGGCCGGACTTTGACGCTACCGATCTGGAAGCCGCGCTAAGAGAATTCAACCGTCGGGAACGGCGCTTTGGCAGCATTTCGGAAGCCGCCACGAACTCCGCTTTGTCAGGGACGGGCGGTGAGCGATGACGATGATCGCTCCGGGTTCGCGGCACGCGGACGATCTCGGATGGTGGTGACTAGCATGCTTTGGTTCTTGGTGCTTTCCGGATCGTCGGCAGCTTGGAAACTGACCCCTGCCCCGCTGTCGGCAGGTGCATCGATGAAGCCGCCGCTTCTACCGGGTGACGGCGGGAGGCTCAGCCGGCGCGCTCCCGAGATAACGGCGCAACGCATCCTGCCATTCCGGCATTTGGATCTTATAGGCGTGCAGGCTGTCAGCTGACAGAACAGAATAGGCGGGCCTTTGCGCTGGGCGCGGGAATTCGGCTGTAGTCACGGGCTTGACCGCGGTCGCCAACTCCGACACGCGCACGATTTCCCTGGCAAGCTCGTACCGTGTGCAGTTGCCGGAGTTGGTGACATGGACAATACCTCGGGCGGACGCACGGCAGAGTTGCGCCAGAGCCGACGCAAGATCACGGGTAAACGTCGGGCTGCCACGCTGGTCATCTACGGCGGAGATCTCCGGCCTGGTTGATGCCAGACTCAGAATGGTTGCGGGAAAACATTTGCCGCCGTGCCCGAACAGCCACGAGGTCCGGGCGATGCAGACGTCGGGCAGGATCTCCAGAAGCCGTTCCTCGGCGCGGGCTTTACTCTCGCCGTAAACGCTGACCGGCTTTCTTGGATCACTGGTTTGATAAGGCGATCGTTTGCTGCCGTCAAAAACGTAGTCGGTGCTCAAGAACATCAATCGCGATCCGGCTTCGCGGGCAGCGTCGGCCACATTGACGGCACCCTCGAAATTCACCGCGAAGGCCAAGTCGCGGTTTGCTTCGCAGCCATCCACGTCGGTATAGGCGGCAGACAGGAGAATCCAGTCGGGACGGGAATCGCGAATCACCTCGCGGATGCGTGAGTGGTCGCGCAGGTCCGCGTCTTTGGAAGAAAGCGCGGTTAATTGGTCAGCTTTCAGTTCCTGAACCAAGTCCTGGCCAAGCAGCCCGGAGGCACCGAATAACGTGACGCGCATAGCCGCATTGTAAATGGAACTCTTCTTGCAGTCGCAAAGAACAAGGTTGGTGCCGGCCGGGCGAGGACTCCCGGCTCTCCACCGGGAAGCGCCGGCGCTATTCAGTACCGGTGGTTTGAGGCGCTCGTAACCGCCGTCGCAGGGCGCTCAGGATAAGTGATCCACTGATGCCAAAGCAGACCACAGCGGCAAAGGCCACCAGATCCATCATACGGCGCGTCATCCGGAGGTAATCGGCGAACAGCGACACCATGGCGCAGAGAATACCGAGGACGTTAAGCCAGAGTGGAGAATGAATATTCGGAAGATCACGGCGAAACCAAACCTGGAGCAGCAGCGCGGCAAGCCCGATCGCGGACACTACTACCAGGGCGACGGGACTGAGAAAAGCATTCTTTCCGGTATAGATCACGACCAGCGCCAGAGCCAGAAGGAGCAAGCCTGAAGCAATCACGGTCCATCGGCGCGCTAGCTTGGTCTGGGACTGGGCCCCGGGAGAACTCGTCACCGGCCGATCTCCTCGCCTTTCCGCATTCCGCCATTGTACGTCTGCAATTCGTTGCGCGCTCAGGCGATGCTGCTCGGCATCCATTCCGCCGGACGATGCTCGCCGTGGGACATAGCATATAGCACCAGTTCCACCCGGCTCGAAATCCCCACTTTATCGAAGATGCGCAGCAGATATTTCTTGATGGTGTGCTCACTGAGGCCCAATTCCTCGGCGACTCCGCGGTTGGTTAACCCGTCGGCTACGAGAGCGACTACCTGCTCCTCGCGCGGCGTCAACAAAAACCTCCCGTTAGAGTTGACTACTCGCAGCGTAGGAACCTCCGATAGCGCATCCAGCACATACGTCATTTGCTGGCGGTTGATCCAGACCTCTCCTTGAAAAACGCAGTGGATACACTTGCAGAGCATCGGGAACGGAGTGTGGGTAAAAAGAAAAATCCCCTTCACTCCGGCGCGAAAGGCCTTCACCACCAGTTCGCGGTCATCGTTCTCGGCCAGCAGCACGGGAGCGATTTTAGGATATGAGACGCGCAACCAGCGCAGCAAATTCAAATCCGGCAGGTGGTTCCCCGCAATCAAAACTACGTCGGCGCGATTCGACTGCATGAAGTTGTGAAGAGCAGTCGTCTCCAAAGCGACTGCGGAAACCTGAAAGTCACGCCGACTTTTCAGGGCACGCGTCAAAAGTTGAGATTGAATGGGACCCGAATCGGCAACCAAAACATGCACTGGTTCGGTTGCGACCGGCCGGGTTCCCGTGGATGGCTTCGCTAAACGAATGGTTTTCACAGGACCATTATGCCCAAAAGGGGACGGGCCGGATGTATGCGCCGTCACATCCCGTTTGTGATGAATTCGACCCCCAATGCCTACTTTCGCATGTCTACTCTTGTGCACAATTTTTGTGGCAGTACTCTCCCAGCCGCCTTGCACTTGCAGCCGAAACAGAGCCCTGGCCGTCCCGACTGGGGATTTCATCACCATTGCAATAGCAGAGACGTGCCCGGTACCTCGGTAGACAGTACTTTCCAAGTCTTGTTGTGCTCAGGACACAGCGGTACCTTCACGCTAACAGCTCAAACGATCGAGTTGCCAACTTTGCCGTTCAGAGCAACGGTGAGAGTCCGGAGATGAATGTATTTACCAGAAATGTCGTTTTGGAGGCTGTGGGTATGCTCATCCTGCAGCTAGCCGTGGTCGCCTCCGCTCAGGAGACAGCACGGCCGCCTGCTTCGGCACCTGAATCTTCTGCTTCGTCAACCGCCAGGTTGGCAGTGACGGAGAGCTCGCGGAGTCAGGACCAGGCCGGCAGCGGTTCCGCCGACGGAGCGGTCACACAATCCGGGAAAGCGGGTGGCATGGGAGATCCTGCATTCGGAGGGGAACGCCATCCGCTTTATCGGCTTTCAAAGTTGGACACTGTGGACCTAAATTTCACCTTCTCTCCCGAGTTCAATCAGAGTTTAACCGTGCAGCCCGATGGCTTCGTGACCCTGAAAGGCGCGGGCACTCTGTTGGTGGAAGGACTTACGATCCCCCAGATGCAGCAGGCTGTTGCCAATGCTTACCGCAGCTTTCTGCACGAGCCTGAGATTACTGTGACATTGAAAGACTTTGAGAAGCCTTACTTCCTCGCCTCAGGTGAGGTGGCACGGCCAGGGAAGTATGAGCTGCGAGGGGATTTGACCGTAAATGAAGCGGTCGCGATTGCCGGGGGCTTAACGCAACAGGCCCGCCATTCGCAGATTGTTCTGTTTCGCAGGATTTCCGCATACGTCGCCGAATCCCACGTGGTTGACTTAAAGAAGATGCTGGATTCTCGTGATCTTCGCGAGGACCTCCACCTTCAGCCCGGCGACTTTATCTTTGTACCCCAGAGCCGGATTTCAAAGATACGCAAGTATGTTCCAACCAACTCCATGAGCTGGTACATGAACCCATTGCAGTTTTAGCAGAGAGAGGAGTGTCAGCATTCACTGATTGCGTCTTCAAAATCTGGCGAGTTCCCCATAAAACCCGCTGGGTGTGATCGGCTTTGCTGTACGATCCATGTCCGCGGACTTGAACGGAAACTCGCACACCCTTCTTCCCCCAACGCCCCGCGACCTGGCGGCCACCCTCTTCCGGCGTCCGCGACTCGTAGCCGCCTCTTTTGGGTTGGTATTGCTGGCGACGATGCTCTTCGCCGTCTTCTCGGCGCGATACGAATCGCACTTCAAGGTACTACTACGCCGCGGTCGCTTTGACCCCGTTGTTTCTTCCCAGCCGGCCAGCGCCATGGATTTTCTCCGTGCCGACATTACTGAAGAAGAACTGAATTCCGAAGTCGAACTCCTGCGCGACAACGATCTCCTGAAGCAAGTTGTGACCATGGCGGCCCTTGTCCCGGCGGAGACCCCGGACTCCGACCGCCCAGCCAAGATTGAACATGCCGTTCGCAAGCTGGCGCAGCATTTGGATGTCGGAGCTATGAAGAAGTCGGATCTTATTCAGGTCAGCTACAAGGACACCAGCCCGGAACGGGCCGCCCGCATATTGTCGGCGCTTTCTACCATCTACACGCGCCGCCACACGGATCTTCAGCGGCCGCCGGGGGAGATCCAGTTTTTCGATCAGCAAACCGCGGAATACGAAAAAAGACTGCATCAGTCCGAAGCCGAACTGGTGCACTTTACTCATGCTCGGGGCGTGGCTTCGGCAGCGCTGGAACGCGATATCGCGCTGCAGAAGTTAGGTGAAGCGGACGCGGGGTACCGTCAGATCGACCAGGATCGTGTCGAGACTGAACACCGAATCGCGTCACTGCGAGAGCAGCTCAAAGTGTTTCCCTCGCGTTCGGTGACCCTCAAGCGGTGGGCCGACAACCCAGAGGTTCTCGAAAAGATGAAAACACACCTGCTGGAGCTCCAGCTCAAGCGCACTGAGCTTCTCAGCCGCTTTGAACCGTCTTACCGGCTGGTGCAGGAAGTTGAACAGGAAATTGGGGAGACTCGCGCGTCGATCGCTGCCGAGGCACTCAGCCCGGTTCGCGATGAAACCTCGGACAAGGATCCGAACTACGAGTGGGCTCGCATGGAAATGGAGAAAGCCCAGGTGCAGCGGGACGGCCTGTCGGCGCGGCAATCCGACGCTTCCAACCAAGTCGCAAGCCTGCATACGTTGGCCGAGCAGATGCAATCTGCCTCCGTGGACCAACAGGACCTAATGCGCACCGCAAAGGCAGAGGAAAATAATTACCTGCTTTACCTTCGCAAGCGAGAGGAAGCGCGCATCGGCGACGCGCTCGACGAGCGTCGCATTCTGAACGTGGCCATTGTTGAACCGCCTGTGGCTGCGGCCCTCCCCGTGCACTCCCTCGTCCTGTATTTCCTACTGGCTTTTGGACTTGCCTTGGTGTTCAGCCTCGGCATCGCGTTCACAACGGAATACTTTGACCCAACGATACGAACGCCGGACGAAGCCCACGGCCTGCTCGAAGTCCCGGTCCTTGCTTGGCTGCCGGCGCCTGAGCCCCCAGTCGTACAGTCCTTTGTTTTTCGACTCGGGCGGCCCGATGTGGTGGTCCGGTGAAAACTCGGAGTGAGCTTCTAACTGAAGGACCAGCCGCCGCTGAGAAACCGCGCGCGACTCCGACTCGCGAGCAGGCCCCGCGCGGGAGAGTTTCTCCAACCGCTTCGTTTCACGATGATCAGATCCAGTCGCTGGTTCAGCAACTATTCTTCCGCCATGAATCGAAACCGGTGCGTCACGTCGGATTTGCGACGGTCGAAGCATCGACCGAAACCGCGTCCCTGTGCCTCGACGTAGCCAGAGCCCTCGCTGACGAGGGCAGATACGACGTCGGGTTGATCGACGCCTTCCCGGACGCGATTCCATTGCAGACCCAACTAAAGATTCCGCCACCTGATCCTGCCGAAGCCACTTGGCCGATCGCACCCCGTCTCTGGCTGGTTCCTCGCCAGAACTGGCTGCCCGAAAACTCCGGGCAGCACATCACCGACCAGGATTTGTCACGACTCCGCGAACTCACAACGGAGTTCGATTTTTCGATTCTGTGGTGTGCGCCGGTTTCCTGGCGCATGGCAAGCATCGGTCAGGCTTGTGATGGCTTGGTGCTCGTCCTGACTGCCAACAAAACAAGACGCCTCGTCGCCGCTCAGATCAAGGATCAGCTAAGCAAGGCGGAAGTCCCACTACTTGGGACTGTCCTAGCAAAGCGTCGTTTCCCAGTGCCGCGAGGCCTGTATCGGAGTCTGTGAATTCTATGAGCGAACTGACTACAAACCGGCTGTGGGACATCGAACCCAAGGCTTCTCCCTCGCAGTATGCCCGCATGATTTTGGGGACGGCTGCAATACCGCCGCCGAGATCTGCCGCCGCACCCGATGCAATACCCATACGTCCAGTCAACCCAACTGACAAAGGTTGTGTGGTGGCGGGCCTTCGCCCCGCCGGGACGGGGCGGAATCCCGTCACCACACAACCCGAAACCACCACGAGATGTACACAGGCGAGAACGCTAGCTCAGCTACTCCCGCAAACTACCCTCGATCGATTCACGTTTTGCCAGCTGGTGGCAGCGGATTTGATGGTCCTGCTGATAGTTTGCAGTGTGTTATCGCTGTTCTCTCCCGCGTGGGGCCTGCCGTGGACTTATCTGCCGATTTTTGCCGTTCTGGTGACACTCTTCGGCTTCTCTGCGGGGCTCTACGAACGCGCCGGAGATCCGTCTCCTGAAGGAATTGTGTCCGCCCTGGCGAGGTCAAACCTGTTCGCGATCAGTCTGGTGTTCATCGCTGCGGAGGACAGAATGCATCCTCTCGTTGCGGTGGGAGTCCTAGCCAGTAGCCTGGCTGGTCTGGTGCTGTCGCGCCGCTTGAGGCAATTTGTGTGGAAGCGGCGCCGCCGCGACACAGAATCGCGCAAGATCCTTATTGTTGGCGGGGGTCCGGTCGCTCGCTCCATTGCCCGGGCACTGGGCAATGATCCTCTCCATCGCGCAATCGTTTGTGGCTTCGTGGATAACGACCTGCCTCTTTCCCCGGCAGTATTGGGGCGAATCGCAGACCTGGACTGGCTCGCTCGTGCCGAATTCATCGATGAAGTTATCCTCGCTCTTCCCGGTCAGCCCGCCCAGGCGCGAGAAGCTGCCGAGGCCGCATTCCGTAATCACCTGGACATTCGCGCTGTACCCGACTTACCCCCGGGGCCGTGGCCAGACTCAGGCATCGATCGCATCGGAGAGGTGCCGGTTATTACCCTTCATCGCGAGCGATTACCCAGCGCCGCTTTATTTCTGAAGCGTTTGCTGGATGTCACCGGCGCGGTGTTCGGTCTTGTGTTGGTCAGTCCCCTGATGGCGATTGTGGCCCTGCTGATCCGTCTGGACTCACCTGGTCCGGTCGTCTACTCGGCGGAGCGCACAGGCGCCAAAGGCCGCCGTTTCCGTTGCTACAAGTTTCGCTCCATGGTCACCGACGCCGCACAGCTCAAGGAAGACCTGCGTGCCCGCAATGAGCGACAAGGCCCGATCTTCAAGATCGACGACGACCCCAGAATCACCCGTATCGGTCGAATTATCCGCCGCTACAGCCTCGATGAACTGCCTCAGCTCTGGAATGTGCTGCGCGGGGAGATGAGCCTGGTTGGGCCGCGGCCTCATCCGATCGACGAGGTCAACCATTACGAACTTCACCAGTTCCGGCGCCTTGACGTTAAACCCGGGATCACGGGTCTCTGGCAGATTACGGCGCGGGATTGTCCGTCGTTCGAACTCAACATGCATCTTGACCTTACCTACATCGAAAACTGGAGTCTGCGCCTGGACCTGCGCATCCTTGCAAGCACAGTTCGCGTGTTGTTCGCGCCGGAAGGGGCCTGACTCTCGCCATGGGCACACTAATCACGACCAGCCCCGCCCTGGCTTTAACCCGGGACAGTGACGATAGCCCGCTTTGGCGCGCTGCCGTTCTGCTGCTTCGCCCACTTCACCTGGGATTGGCTTTTCCCTCGGTCCTATATTTAGCTGCGATGACCGTTTTCCTGTTTCGGCCACCCGACCTGTTTTCTTTTTACGCCGACCGAATCGCATTCGGCCTCCTTGTGTTCTTCGTTGCCCTGCGGACTATGGCGCTCCGTGACAAAATCCCATTCTTTCCCGGGCTCAGCTTGCCCATGCTTCTTCTCGGAACTCTGGCTGTGCTGCGTGCGCTTCGGGAGCCGTTTGACGCACAAACCTGGAGCATTATCGCCAGCAAGTTCATTGTCCCCTTTGCGCTGTTTCATCTCGCTACGCTGGTCTTCCGGGGCGCCTCGGAACGAAGACACTTTGAAATCTTCGTCGTCTTTGCGCTCGCGTACCTGGTGTTCATTGCCGTAGCCTTCCTCGCCGACGCCCATTCCCTCATCTTTCCCCGTTTCATTCTCAACCAGAGTCTTGGTTTTCACGCGGACCGCGCTCGCGGCCCATTTCTCCAGGCGGTGGCCAACGGCGTTTCCCTAAACATCCTTGGGATTCTCGCTGTCGCACTCCCGCAAGAGCGCGGAACCCTGGTGAAAATGTTGTGGCTCGTTCTGCCCCTGGCCGTGCTCGCGACCATGACGCGCGCCGTTTGGATTTCGTTCGCGGTCTCCATCATCATTCTCGGACTCCGTCTGGTCGAACGCCGGTTGCAAGCGGTATGCACCTTGCTGGCGGTTGCGGGTCTCCTGGTTGGCCTGGCAATTGGACTCAGCACCAATTCGCTGAAGACTGCTCTTTGGGATCGCACCGGAGAACGCGGTCCGGTGGAGGCGCGCATGGCCGTGTACGACGCCGGCTGGGCGATGTTCCAGGAGCGGCCGTTCACCGGTTGGGCTGCCAGTGATATGTACACCGAACTTGCCCGCCGCATGGAGGGTTATCACCTCCGCGCCTTCTACGTGCACAACACTTACCTCGCGTTGCTGGTTGAGTTCGGCGTGCCGGGCTTGGCCTTGTACGGCATCCTCTTCTTTAACCTCTTCCGCCTCTCCTGGCGTGGTCCGCCCGATGAGTCCGGCACGGTCGTTTCCCTGCGCAGGGTTTGGCCTATCTTGCTCAGCGTTTATCTGTTCAACGCATTCTTTGTCGATATGGGATACCAGTTTGTCATTGGACTCATGTTCACCGTTGCCGGGATGCTCTGTGCGTCTCAGGAGCCCGCCGCATGACCACCGTCGCCTACATCGCCAATGAGTTTCCTTCGCCGCTCGAACCCTACGTGATGGATGAAATCGCAGAACTGCGCCGTCGCGGGGCTGAAGTAATCTGCTGCAGCGGCAAACGCGTCTCACCGAATAATCTCAGCCTGGCGGAACGCGCTTTCTGGAAAGAAACGCGGTTTTTTCAGCCGCTCTCGGACGATGAGCTTGTCCGCGCACTGCGGCGACTCGCGTGCGATCCTCACAACCTCTGGCAGGTGTTGCGTCCCTTGCTGTTTGAGCGCGGAGCTTCTACAACCCGCAGGATTCGCGCGCTGGGCCATACCGTAATGGGTGCCGCACTGGCAGAACAACTGGCGCAACTGAAGGTCGAGCACATCCATGCTCATCACGGATACTTCGCCTCATGGATGGCCTTAGCCGCTGCGCGCCTGCTCGGAATCGGCTTCAGCTTCACCCTGCACGGCTCCGACCTGCTGCAGCGGGCGGATCTGCTCTCAGCCAAGCTGCGTGCTTGCCAGTTCTGTGTGACGGTCTCGGATTTCAACCGCCAGCACATTCTCCGCAACTACCCCACCACACCCTCGGAAAAAATTATCGTGCAACGCCTTGGGGTCGATCGCGTGCTTTCCTGGCCGACACCCGCAGCCCCAGCCGAGGCGGACCAGCGGCGGTTCTGTCTCCTCTCCGTCGGACGCCTGCATCAGGTGAAAGATTATCGCTTCCTGATCGACGCTTGCGCCGCCCTTCGCGACCAAGGCCTCGACTTCCTCTGCTGGATCGTTGGCGAAGGGCCGGAGCGCCCCGCTCTTGAACGCCAGATTATGACGTCCGGACTCCAAGGGCGTATTTACCTGATCGGTCAGGTGCCTCGGACCGACCTTCCCGGCTACTACCGCTATGCCGACCTGGTCGTCATGACCAGCAAGAGCGAAGGCATCCCGGTGGTCCTGATGGAAGCCATGGCTCACGAAAAACTAGTGCTGGCACCTGCGATCACCGGAATACCCGAACTCGTCGAGCACCGGCGAACTGGATTTCTTTACCAGCCAGGCTCTTTGCCCGATTTCGTCAGCGCCGTCAGTTGGATTCAGGCCCACAGAGCCTCACTGGCCGGAATCCAACATGCGGCCGCGGCCAGCATTGCCGCTTCCTATAATCGCCAGCGAAATCTTCGCACCTTTGCGGAACAATTCCTGGCCCGCGTTTCCCAACCGGACGGTAATCATGCGCATCCTGTATTGCAACAAATTCGACTATCCGTTTAGCGGCACTGAAGCGTACCTCTTCGACCTCATCCATCAGATGGATAAGCGCGGCCAGGAAACCGCTCTTTTCAGCATGGACCACGGCCGTACTCCGGCTTTCACGGGCCGCAGTTATCGCATTCCGCATATCGATTTCAAAGATCCAAACGCCGGGTTCCTGAAGAAGCTGAAAATGGCGGCGCACGCCCTCTATTCACCTTCGGCCCGGCGCGCTATGCGCAAGTGCGTGGCTGATTTTTCACCCGACTTGGCGCACGTTCGCGGAATTTATCACCACTTATCGCCCTCGATCCTTTGGGAACTGAAGCGCCAGGGGATCCCCGTGCTCTACCACCTGAACGATTTCAAGGTCTTGTGCCCAACCTACAATTTTGTCGCCAATGGGAGTCCCTGCGAACTCTGCAGTCACGGCGCTTTCCACCACGCTGCCACTAAGGGTTGCTATGCAGGCCCGCGTTCGAGCGCGGTGGTTCTGGCCGCCGAAGCATACCTGCACAAATGGTTGCGAACTTACGAACGCTGCGTGGACATGTTCCTGGCTCCCAGCGAATTCGTGCGCAACAAATTCATCGCGAGCGGGTTTCCCGCGCAACGCATTGAAGTTCTGCCGCACTTTCAAGCCTTGCCCGAGAATGAACACCTGACCACCGACGAAGGATACATCCTCTACTTCGGCCGACTCTCGCCGGAAAAAGGCGTCTATGAGCTTTTACGCGCCATGGTGCGCCTGCCACACACTCCTCTAATCATCGCGGGAGACGGTCCCGAGCGTCCCCGACTCGAAGCGCTGGCGCGAGAATTAAACTTGAACAATGTACTGTTCGAGGGCATGGTCCATGGCGAGAAACTCGAGAAACTCATCGCCGGTTGCAGCTTCTCCGTGTTTCCATCCCATGCCTACGAGACCTTGGGCAAATCCATTTTGGAATCCTATGCCTGGGGAAGGCCCGTCATCGCCTCAGATGTGGGTTCGCGCCGGGAACTTGTCCAACACGGCGTCACCGGCCTCCTCTATTCCGATGGGGACCGTGAACAGCTTTCTCATTCCATCGGATTTCTATTTGACCGTCCCGACCTCATCGACAAGATGGGAGCCGCCGCTCGCAGTCGCATCAGGGCAAACCACGACCCCGATCAACATGTGGAGAAGTTGCTCGACCTCTACGCCCGGCTCACGTCTGCCAAGAAAAGTCGGTCCTTCTCCGCCTCCCCGACCCAGCCCCGCCCACGCCGCAGCATCCGTGTCGCCTTTATTGGCGGTCGCGGCGTGGTCTCCAAATACAGCGGAATCGAATCGTATTACGAGCAGGCTGGCCACGAACTGGCGCGCCTGGGACACGAAGTCACCGTATATTGCCGCAGCTATTTCACTCCTCCCATGGACACGCACAACGGCATGCGCGTGCGGCGCTTGCCAACGATCCGCTCTAAGCATCTGGAAACTCTGGTCCACACCCTATTGAGCACAGCGCATGCCATGACTTCGGACTACGATGTTGTCCATTACCACTGCCTGGGACCTGCGTTGTTTTCTTTTCTTCCGCGGCTGGTTGGCAAGAAGACGGTGGTCACCGTACAGGGTCTCGACTGGCAGCGCGGCAAGTGGGGCCGGATCGCGTCGCGCATACTGCGCTGGGGAGAGGCGGCTGCGGTTTCCTCGCCCGATGCCACAATGGTGGTCTCCCGCACCTTGCAGAAGTACTACCGCCAACGGTACAAGCGCGATACCATCTACGTCCCCAACGGAGCTACTCTCGCGCCGCGGCGCCTTCCCCGCAAACTGATTGAGTGGGATCTCCTCGCCGACAACTACGTCCTTTTCTTAGGCAGGTTGTCGCCCGAAAAAAACTGCCAGCTCCTGATCAATGCCTTCGAGAACGTCCACACCGACATGAAACTGGTACTCGCCGGGGGATCGAGTCACTCCGATTCGCACGTGAAGAGCTTGCGCCGCCACGAATCCAACAGGATCCGCTTCCTTCCCTGGGTCTCTGGAAGCGATCTCGAAGAACTTCTCTCCAATGCCGCTCTGTTTGTGCTTCCGTCTGAGGTTGAGGGCCTGTCTTTGGCTCTGCTCGATGCCATGGCAGCCGGTGTCTGCGTGCTGACCAGCGATATTCCGGAAAATAAGGAAGTGGTCGATGGCGCCGGCTTCACCTTCCACCGTGGCGACCAGTCGGATCTTGAGCGCATGCTCGACTTGCTTGTCCACAATACCGAATTTCGCCACCAGTCCGCAGCCCGTGAACGCCAGCGGATCCAGGGCGAGTATCTGTGGCCCGAAATCGCCCGTTCTATCGAAAGAGGCTATTACAACGTACTGGGCTGGAGCCCGAGTGAGAATGCGCCGAGCGAGCAGATCCAGATCCGCACCTCTGCACTCCGGCAAGGCCTTTGAATTAAGCTCAGATCGTCTGACCCCGGCCCGACCGTACTCGGCTAATCTAGGTACCTGTAGCAAAGCGGGTGACGACTTCGCGTCCGTCTTTGATTAGAATCGGAATGCCGGGTCTTCACACGATGCGGCATACCCAGCATGGAAGATCTCATCCTCGTCACCGGTGGCGCGGGCTTCATAGGCTCGAACTTCATTCTCCAATGGATTGCCTCTGAACCGGCGCGTATCCTGAATCTCGACAAGCTGACATACGCCGGCAATCTCAACAATCTGCGCGCCGTCGAGTCCCACCCGCGCTATCGCTTCGAGCGGGGCGATATCGTCGATCGTGAGTTCTTGCGCAACTTGCTGGGGCGCGAACAACCCCGCGCCATCGTTCATTTCGCCGCGGAGAGCCACGTCGACCGCTCCATCCACGGTCCCGACGATTTCGTCCGTACCAACGTCAACGGCACATTCAGTCTGATCGAGGAAGCCCGAGCCTACTGGTTGGCGCTTCCGGAAGTCGATCGCGCCGGGTTCCGTTTCCTGCACGTCTCCACCGACGAAGTCTACGGATCGCTCGGCCCCAACGACCCGGCCTTCAGCGAGACCACCCCTTACAGGCCCAACAGCCCGTACTCCGCGTCTAAGGCGGCCTCTGATCATCTGGTCCGCGCCTGTCACCACACTTACAACCTTCCTGTTCTGACCACCAACTGCTCCAATAACTACGGGCCGCACCAGTTTCCCGAGAAGCTTATTCCGCTCATGATCCTGAACGCGTGCGCCGGCAAGCCACTCCCGGTGTACGGCGACGGCAAAAACGTTCGCGACTGGCTCTACGTCGAGGATCACTGCCGCGCCATTCGCACCGTGCTCTCCCAGGGCCGAGTCGGGGAAACCTACAACATCGGTGGGCGAAGCGAAAAAAGGAACCTCGAGATTGTCGGCGCCGTTTGTGATTTGCTGGACGAGTTGCGCCCGAACGACCCCGCTGTGCCACACGGCAAGCTCGTCACTTTTGTCAAAGACCGCCCTGGCCACGACCGCCGGTACGCGATGGACACGCGCAAAATCGAGCGTGAACTCAACTGGCATCCGCTGGAGACATTTGAGAGCGGCATCCGCAAGACGGTCCGCTGGTATCTTGAACACGAAGATTGGGTCCGTAATGTCACCAGCGGCAGCTATCGCCAATGGATGGCGAAACATTACGCCACCGAGCAGTGAACCGGTAAGCTGAGACGGAAAGCCAAAACTGAAATTCGAAATGACCAAAACCGAGCCACCGAATTACAAAGGCATCATTCTCGCGGGCGGATCGGGCACGCGCCTCTATCCCGTCACCCATGTCCTTCCCAAGAGCCTGCTGCCGGTGTACGACAAACCGATGGTGTATTACCCGCTCTCTACGCTAATGCTGGCCGGCATCCGCGAAATTCTTCTCATCTCCACGCCTGAGGATCTGCCCCGCTTTCAGCACTTGCTCGGCGATGGTTCCCGGTACGGCGTCCATTTCCAGTACGCGCCGCAACCGAAGCCCGAAGGCATTGCCCAGGCATTTTTGATCGGCAAGAAATTTATCGGCTCCAGCGGCTGCGCGCTCGTGCTCGGCGACAACATTTTTTACGGACACGATCTGGTCAAGGAATTGCGCGCAGCTACGCTCCAGCCCAAAGGAGCCCGCGTTTTTGCGTATCCCGTTAACGATCCCGAACGCTACGGCGTCGTCGAGTTCGATCCGCATGGAAAGACGCCCAAGGCGCTCAGCATTGAAGAGAAACCGAAGCAGCCAAAATCCCGTTACGCCGTCACCGGACTTTATTTTTACGATCGTCAGGTCGTCGAAATTGCCGCGGACCTCAAACCCTCTAAGCGCGGCGAACTTGAAATCACAGACGTCAATCGCGTGTATCTCGAGCGCAATCAACTTACCGTCTGCGTGATGGGCCGAGGCACGGCATGGCTCGACACGGGCACGCACGAGGCACTGATGGACGCCTCGTTATTCATTCAGACTCTGGAGAAGCGACAGGGCCTGATGGTCGCCTGCCCCGAGGAAATCGCCTATCGCTCCGGCTACATTACCGCCGCGCAACTGGAAGCGCTGGCGCAACCCATGCGCAACAATGGATATGGCGCCTACCTGTTGCAATTGCTGCGAGAGCGCGTTTTCTGATTTGAGGGCTTTTTGAAACAACTTCACGAATTGTCATCCCGAGCAACGCGAGGATCTGCAGTTGGTCAGCATCAACAAAAGCGCTGAAAACCGTCCGATGAAAAAAATCGCCACTAATCTTCCCGGACTTCTACTCCTCGAACCGCGTGTGTTCGGCGACGACCGCGGCTTCTTTCTGGAAAGCTACAACCAGCGCACGTTTGCCGAACTCGGCATCCCCGAGCCATTCGTACAGGACAATCATTCCTATTCCGAAAAGAATGTCATTCGCGGCTTGCACTACCAGATTCGCCAGCCCCAGGGAAAACTCGTGCGCGCCATCACCGGCGAGATTCTTGATGTCGCGCTCGACCTCCGCCGCGCCTTTCCCACCTTCGGAAAATGGGAATCGTTCAAACTTTCCGGCGACAACAAACACATGTTATGGATTCCGCGCGGATTTGCTCACGGTTTCCGAGTCGTTTCCCAGACCGCCCATGTCCTGTACAAAACCACAGATTTTTACGCGCCCGAGCACGAGCGCACAGTGGCGTGGAATGATCCTGCTTTGGACATCACGTGGCAACTCGACGGCGAACCCATTGTCTCTGCAAAAGACCAGCGAGGCACGCTCTTCGAGAAGGCTGAAAAATTCGAGTAGCGCCGCGTCAATTCAACCGGAACTCGACGGCAATTGTGGTTTCAACCTCAACCGGCTTACCGCTGGACAGGTAGGGCTCAAATTTCCACGACTTGACGGCCTCCGTCGCCGACCGCGCGAGCAGATCGGGTCCGGAGACCGGTCGCAGGCGTTTCACACTGCCATCCGGCGCAATCTGCGCATCCAGCACGACCAATCCTTGCATGCCCGCCTTTCGCGCAGCTTCCGGATAAACCGGATCCATCTTGGTTACAATCCGCTTCTCCATGGTTTCGGGAGAGATTCGCAACCCCGACTCGGCGACCAGTCCACGCGCTTCCAGTTCGTTCCACGACCTCTCCCACTGCCACCATCCCAGGCCAGCCAGCGCCAGCAGGCAAGCGAACAGCGCATAAAATCCGCCGCGCCCAATGCGAATTCTGGGCTTTGGCACACCAGGCGGTTCCGCGATGGCCATCGGCGCTTCCGCGGTTGCAGGTTCGACTTTTGCTTCTTTTTTGAAATCTATGAGTGCTACTGGCTGTGGAGCGGAACGGTGAATCCAATACCGGATCATCTCCCGCTGCTCAACCGACTGCTCCACAAACTCAAACCCGCAACGCAGACGTGACTGATAACGCACCAGCGCACGCGCGCGAACCGGCACGCCGACGTTTGGAAGTCGCAGTTCGACCGCCACCTGTTGGCCCGCAGACAGTTCTCCGGCCACCACCGCGCCGACACCGGCTTCGCTGATGTCGGTGCAGCGCCCAGGTAAATTTTCGGGCACCCCGGATCGCAATGCGATCAGGTCCATGGGTACGCTAATGGGGTGCCGTGGAAAAACGCGCTCGGACGTTTCCTGTAACACCGGCGATCGAGCTGCACTCATTGGACTTCCTCCGCAGGATCGAAAACTTTGTCATGCGGCTGGAAACAGTCGATTTGAATCAACAACGAAACGGCGCTTGCGAGGACCGCTCCCCCTGAGTATATCGGAAACGCTGGACAGGAAACGCTGGATTCTACTACTCCATATCCCGCCAGTTTGGTCCCAATCCGATTTCCACCAGCAGCGGAACCTCGAGTGCATACGCTTTCTCCATGTGTTCCCGCACCAGAGGCTTCATGGCGTCCACTTCGCTCTCCGGGACCTCGAACACTAGTTCATCGTGCACCTGCAAAGTCATCCGTGACTTTAACCCGCGCCTGCGAATTTCCTCATCAATCCGGATCATCGCCAGCTTGATCAGATCCGCGGCCGCTCCCTGCAACGGCGTGTTCACCGCCGTGCGCTCCGCGAACCCCCGCTGGGTGGCGTTCTTGCTGTTAATGTCGGGAATCGGTCGGATGCGTCCGAACAGCGTCTTCACTTTCTGATCCCGCCGCGTCTGCTCGAGGGTTGCGTCAATGAACGCCCGTACTCCCGCGTATTTTTCAAAATACGCATCGATGAACTTTCTCGCCTCACTCGGCTCGATACCCAAATTCTGGGAAAGTCCAAACGGCGATAAACCGTAGACAATCCCGAAGTTCACTACCTTCGCCTGCCGCCGGTGATCCGGGGTAACCATCAGCGGCGGCACGCCAAACACCTGTGACGCGGTCAGCGTGTGAATATCATCCCCGCGCCGAAACGCTTCCACCAGCAGCTTGTCTTTTGAAAAATGCGCCAGCAGCCGCAGTTCGATCTGAGAATAATCCGCCGCCAGCAGTAGGTGCCCTGGTTCAGCGATAAACGCCGCCCGAATCTCTCGTCCGAGTTCCGTGCGAATCGGAATGTTCTGCAGGTTCGGATTCGTCGAAGACAGCCTGCCCGTCGCCGTCCCAGTCTGCCCGAAAGTCGTATGCACGCGGGCGCTGTGGCTCCGAATGAGCGCGGGCAATGCATCCACATAAGTCGACTTCAATTTCGTCAGTTGCCGGTACTCCAGCACCAGCCGCGGAACTTCGTGATCCGCCGCCAGTCCTTCCAATACATCCACCGCAGTCGAAATCTTTTTTCCTTTTCCGTATTTCACTGGCATCGGCAGGGCCAGTGAAATACGGAAAAGGAAAAAAGATTTCGACTGCGGTGGATG
>Ga0209647_1000195_pt1 | contig 56071 bp, 61 predicted proteins | sample GraSoi_2013_60cm_FD_185827 | JGI IMG/M metagenome (GOLD analysis project Ga0209647, IMG submission 185827) | Grasslands soil microbial communities from the Angelo Coastal Reserve, California, USA - Sample 9_17_2013_60cm (SPAdes) (version 2) | ecosystem: Environmental > Terrestrial > Soil >...
GGGCGCCGCCGGCGCAACGGGTGCAGCCGGCCCATTGGTGCCCGCCGCCGCGGGTGCCGCCGCACCTGTGGGTGCCGGCGCGCTTTTCACGGGCGCTTTCGCGGGCGCTTTCGCGGGTTGCTGCGACAGGCGCTCCAGTACGGTCGAGGGCGGTGCTGCGTTGCGCGAACCCACATAGGTCAGCGACAGGCTGGTGATCATGAAGACCACGGCGAGGATCGCGGTGGTACGCGACAGGGCCGTGCCGGCGCCGCGCGCACCAAAGACGGTGCCCGAAGCTCCGGCCCCGAAGCCGGCCCCCGCCTCCGCGCCCTTGCCGCGTTGCAGTAGCACGAGGGCGATGATGCTCGCCGCGGAGAAGAAATGAACGACCATTAGAGAAGTGTGCAGCATGATGTTCCAAAACCTGCCTGTAGCGGCCGCTAGGCCGCCGCGACTATTGCCAGAAATTCCTCGGCCTTGAGTGAGGCGCCGCCGATCAGCCCGCCATCGACATCGGGCATGGCGAAAATATCCCGCGCGTTTCCTGCCTTGACACTGCCGCCGTACAGGATGCGCAGCCCGGCAGCAATTTTAGCATCCTCCGACCCGATGCGCTGGCGTATGAAGGCGTGCACCTCCTGCGCCTGCTCCGGAGTGGCCGTGCGACCGGTACCGATGGCCCAGACCGGCTCGTAGGCAATGACGGCGCCGCCGAGGGATTGCACCCCGCTGAGCTGCGTGATGGCCTCCAGTTGCGCGGCGACGATCTGCTGCGTGCGCCCGGCTTCGCGCTCGGAGAGCTGTTCGCCCACGCACAGTATGGGGATCAGCCCCACGCCCAGGGCCGCCGCAAACTTGCGGGCCACCAGCGCGCTGGTCTCGCCAAACAGGCTGCGCCGCTCGGAATGACCGACGAGCGTATAGCTGCAGCCCACGTCCTTGAGCATCGCACCGGACACTTCGCCGGTGTAGGCGCCGAGCGCCTCGGCGCACAGATCCTGCGCTCCCAGGGCCACGGCGCTGCCCCGGAGCGCGCGGCTGGCGTCGTGCAGATAGACGTGCGGCGGGCAGATCACGCACCCCACCCGCTCGCTCGTCACGGTGGCGACGATGGCCTCGATCAGCGGTGTATTCGCGGCGCGCGAACCGTGCATTTTCCAGTTGCCGGCTACGATTTTCCGTCGCATGAATCTGCCTTGAGCCTTGAGGGGCCCCAATCCGGGGCGCGCGATCATAGCCACGCACCCGGCCGGGTGCAACGCCGTCAGGGGGCGGTCCGGACAGCCTCGGCCAGGCGCTCCGCGTACTGCCGTGCCAGCGGCTCGTCCTGGGCTTCGACCATGACGCGGATCAGCGGTTCGGTACCCGAAGGGCGCAGGACAATCCGGCCGCGCTGACCCAGCTGGGCCGTCAATTCGCGCAGCAACGCCGCGATGGCGGGCACGGCCACGGGGTCGAAGCGCTGCGCCACGCGCACGTTGAGCATGACCTGCGGAAGCCGGCTCATGCCGGCGGCAAGTTCGGCCAGGGACTTGCGCTCCTGCTGCATGATGGCGAGCACCTGCAGGGCGTTGACCAGCCCGTCGCCCGTCGTGGTGCGATCGAGGCAGAGGATGTGGCCGGAAGTTTCACCGCCGAGGATCCCGCCGGTCTCGCGCAGGCGTGCCAGCACGTAGCGGTCGCCCACCGCGACGCGCTCGAAGGCGATGCCCTGGCGCTGCAGCGCGAGTTCGAGTCCGAGATTGCTCATCAGGGTACCCACCACCGGGCCCGGCAGCTGACCGCTGGCATGGCGCGCCCTGGCGATCACGTAGAGCAGCTGGTCACCATCCACGACTCGCCCCAGGTGATCAACCATCAGCAGCCGATCCCCGTCGCCATCCAGGGCGATACCGATATGGGCGTGCACGCCCGGCACGGTGAGCTGCAGCAGCTCGGGAGCCGTGGAGCCACAGCCGACGTTGATGTTGCGCCCGTTCGGGGTCGAGCCGATCGGCACGATCTCGGCGCCCAGGTCCGCCAGCGTGCGTGGCGCCACCTTGTAGGCAGCGCCGTTGGCGCAATCCACCACGATCTTGAGACCGGCCAGGTCCACGCCGGGCGGCAGGGTGCTGCGGCAGAACTCCTGGTACAGGTTGCGCGAGCTGTCCATGCGGCTCGCCCGGCCCAGCTCGCCCGAGGGGCGGGTCAGCGGCGCGCTCGCCAGTTCCGCCTCGATCCGCTCCTCCAGCTCGTCCGAGAGCTTGCCGCCCTGGCCGTCGAAGAATTTGATCCCATTGTCCTCGAAGGGATTGTGGGAGGCGCTGATCACCACGCCGAGCTTGCAACCGAGGCGCTGCGTCATGTAGGCGATGCCGGGCGTCGGCAGCGGGCCCATCAGCACGACGTTGACGCCGGCCGCCACGAACCCGGCTTCCAGGGCCGATTCGAACATGTAGCCCGACAGCCTGGTGTCCTTTCCGATCAGCGCCGAACCGCCATCGGGAGCCAGGACCCGCGCCGCCGCGCTCGCCAGGCGCAGGGCGAAATCGACTGTCATCGGGTGTTCGCCGACGCGTCCGCGGATGCCATCCGTGCCGAAGTAGACCCTTGCCAAGCTGCTGTCCTTCAGTTCCTCAGCGCCGCGGCGACGCGCACGGCATCGACGGTCTCGGCCACATCGTGCGCCCGCACGATCGTGGCCCCGTTGAGGACCGCCACCGTGGCCAGCGCGAGACTGCCCGCCAGGCGCTCGCCACGCTCGCGGCCCGTCAGGCTCTTGAGCCAGGACTTGCGCGACAGGCCGACGAGCAGTGGCCGGCCCAGATCGAGCAACCCGCCGAGTCCGCGCAACAGCTCCAGATTATGAACCGGATGCTTGCCAAAACCGAACCCGGGGTCCAGGCACAGCCGTTCGGGCTCGACGCCGGCGGCTACGCAGCTCGCCAGCCGTGCGGCCAGCATGGCGCGCACTTCGGTGACGACGGCGTCGAAGTGCACCGCCCGCTGCATGGTCGCTGGTTCCCCGCGCATGTGCATCAGGCAGGCTGCGGCGCCGCTGCGCGCCACGGCCGCCAGAGCCCCGGGCCGGTGCAGGGCGCGCACGTCATTGATCATGCCCGCGCCCGCTGCCACCGCCTGCTCGATGACTTCCGGCCGGCTGGTGTCCACCGAGATCAGCGTCCCGCTCGCGGCGGCGAGGGCCTGCACCACGGGGATGACACGGCGCAGTTCCTCCTCCAGCGCGACGGGCTCCGCGCCCGGGCGCGTGGATTCCCCGCCGATGTCGATAATCGCCGCGCCGGCCTCGATCATCCGCTGCGCGTGCTCCAGGGCTGCGCCGGGCTCGAGGAAGCGGCCGCCGTCGGAGAATGAATCGGGCGTGACATTGAGCACGCCCATGACCACAGGGGCCGCCAGATCCAGCTCGCCGCGCGCGTGCCGCAGTACCGGGCGGCTGGCGATGGAACCGCTATTCAGTGCTGGCCCGCTGGGTTGCCGATCGGCGCCTTGGCGCGCTCGCCCGCGTCGGCCGTCACCGGCTTGCCGCCGTTGCCACCGCCCCCGGCGTCCCAGCCCTCGGGGGGCTTGGGCTCGCGGCCCGCCATGATGTCCTTGATCTGCGCCTCGTCGATGGTCTCGTACTTGATCAGCGCCTCGGCCATCGAATGCAGCTTGTCCAGATTGGTCTGCAGGATCTCGCGCGCATGACCGTAATTGGTGTCGATCACGCGCCGCACCTCTTCCTCGATCTCATGGGCGGTCTTCTCCGACACTTTCTTGTGCTGCGTGACGCTGCGGCCGAGGAACACCTCGCCCTCCTCTTCGGCGTAGGCCAGCGGCCCGAGCCGGTCGGACAGGCCCCACTTGGTCACCATGTTGCGCGCTAGGTCGGTGGCCCGCTCGATGTCGTTGGACGCGCCCGTGGTCACGGCGTCGGCACCGAAGATCAGTTCTTCGGCAATGCGGCCGCCAAAGAGCGTGGCGATCGAACTCTCGAGGCGGCGCCGGCTCAAGGAGTAGCGATCCTGCTCCGGCAGGAACTGCGTGATGCCCAGCGCGCGCCCGCGCGGAATGATCGTGACCTTGTAGACCGGGTCATGCTCGGGCACGGTCACGCCGACGATGGCGTGCCCGGCCTCGTGGTAGGCGGTCATGCGCTTCTCGGCGTCGGTCATGACCATCGAGCGCCGCTCGGCGCCCATCATGATCTTGTCCTTGGCGCGCTCGAACTGGTCCATCGTCACCAGCTTGAGGTTGGCGCGCGCGGAGAACAGCGCCGCCTCATTGACCAGGTTGGACAGGTCGGCGCCCGAGAATCCCGGCGTTCCCCGGGCAATCAGTGCCGGCCGTACGTCCTCGGCCAGCGGCACGCGCCGCATGTGCACGCGCAGGATCTGCTCGCGGCCGCGCACGTCGGGGAGCGGTACGATCACCTGGCGATCGAACCTTCCGGGGCGCAGCAGCGCCGGGTCGAGCACGTCCGGGCGGTTGGTCGCGGCAATCACGATGATGCCTTCATTGCCTTCGAAGCCGTCCATCTCCACCAGCAGCTGGTTGAGGGTCTGTTCGCGCTCGTCATGCCCTCCGCCCAGTCCCGCTCCCCGGTGGCGGCCCACGGCGTCGATCTCATCGATGAAGATGATGCAGGGAGCGTGCTTCTTGGCCTGCTCGAACATGTCGCGCACGCGCGAGGCACCGACGCCCACAAACATCTCCACAAAGTCGGAGCCCGAGATCGTGAAGAACGGCACCTTGGCTTCCCCGGCGATGGCGCGGGCCAGCAGTGTCTTGCCGGTACCCGGGTTGCCCACCATCAGCACGCCCTTGGGAATCTTGCCGCCGAGCTTCTGGAACTTGGCCGGGTCCTTGAGGAAGTCGACGATCTCGCTGACCTCCTGCTTGGCCTCATCCACGCCGGCGACATCGGCAAAGGTGACGTTCACCTGGTCTTCCCCGAGGAGCCGTGCCCGGCTCTTGCCGAAGCTCATCGCTCCCCGGCCCCCGCCCGCGCCCTGCATCTGGCGCAGCATGTACACGAACACCAGGATCAGCAGCAGCGCCGGGGCCATCTGCAGCAGCAGCTGGGTGAAGAAGCTCGGCTGCGGGGGCGGACGGCCCTCGATGCCCACGTTCGCCTTGCTCAGATCGCCGATCAGCCAGGTGTAGTTGGTCTCGGGGTTGTAGGTCTCGAACTTGCTCTTGTCCTTGCGCACGCCATAGATGGTGTCGCCCTGCAGCACCACGCTGTCGACGTGGCCGTCATGGACCTCGCTGAGGAAGGTGGAATAACGCACCTCCTCGGGCTTGCCGGTGGCCGGCATGAACTTGGTCAGCACCGCGACCAGGACCAGCGCGATGACCGCCCACAGCAGGATGTTCTTGGTCGTGTCGTTCAATTCTTAAGGCTCCAGTCGGATCACGCTACACCAGTCGCAAGCTATTGGCCAGCAAGTAGATCTCCGCGCTGCGTGCCCGGGAGGCGGCGGGCTTGAGGAAGCGCACTTTTTTGAAGTGCCGGCGGGCGGCCACCGTCAACTCCTGGAAGCCGCTGCCCTGAAAGACCTTGATGAGGGCTCCGCCCCCGGGTTTCAATACCTCGCCAGCCATCTGCAGCGCCAGCTCCGCCAGGTACATGGCGCGGGGCTGGTCGATCACGTCCATGCCGCTCAGGTTCGGTGCCATATCCGACAGCAGCACGTCCACCGCGCGCCCGCCCGCCAGGGCCAGCAGCTGCGCGAAAACCGGCTCCTCCCGAAAATCGCCCTGGAGGAATTCCACCCCCGCCACGGCCTCCATCGCCAGCAGATCGCTGGCGATGACCTTGCCCTTCGGCCCCACCTTGGTGCGCGCGTACTGGCTCCAGGCGCCCGGCGCGGCACCGAGGTCGAGCACCGTCATGCCGGGGCGGAGCAATCGCTCCTTTTGGTCGGCTTCCGCCAGCTTGTAGACCGCGCGCGAACGCCACCCCTCGGCCTGCGCCCTGCGAACGAAAGGGTCGGCGAAATGCTCCTGCAGCCAGCGCCCGCTGCTGGGCGTCCGCCGGCTCACGCCGCGCCCGCGGCCGCCGGCCGGATTCGTGGATAATCGCGGGCATGGTGCTCAGCGAAAAACAGCTCCGCTACCTGCGGGGCAAGGCCCACGCCCTGAAGCCCGTGATCCTGCTGGGGCAAAAGGGCCTGACCGACAATGTCGTGGCGGAAACACTGCAGGCGCTGCGCGACCATGAACTCATCAAGGTGCGCGTGCGCGCGGCCGATCGCACGCTGCGCGACGCGACGCTGGCGGAGCTCGTGAAGCGCTGTGCCTGCGTGCTGGTGAGGCGCATCGGCCATGTGGCCGTGCTGTACCGCGCCGCGACCCCGGTCCCGCGCCTGGTGCTCCCGGATCCCTGAAGGCTCGCCCCGGTGTGGCCGCCCGTTCAGGTGTAGCGCACCGCATTGATCTGGTAGCTGCGCGTGCGTCCCGGAGTCGCGACCTCCACGACATCGCCGACGCGGCGTGCGATGAGCGCGCGCGCAATCGGGGAGGCAATGGAAATGCGTCCGGCGCGGATGTCCGCCTCGTCCGGGCCCACGATCTGGTAGCTCACGACGCTGCCCTCGTCCTGATCCTCGAGGTCCACGGTCGACCCGAACACCACGCGGTCCCCGGGCGGGAGCTGCGCCACGTCGATGATCTCGGCGCTCGCCAGGCGCGTCTCGATCTCATTGATGCGCCCTTCGATGAAGCCCTGCTGCTCGCGCGCGGCATGATATTCGGCATTTTCCGACAGATCGCCGTGCGCACGCGCGTCCGCGATCGCCTTGATGACGTGCGGCCGGTCCGTGGATTTGAGCTGCTTGAGTTCCGCGCGCAGCAGCTCGGCGCCGCGCAGCGTCATCGGGGAGCGCTTCATCCCAGGGCCTCGCGGTGCAGGTCCTGCAGGCTGTTGACGGCCACCTCGTCGATGTGATCGAGCGCCTCGCAGGTGGCCAGTGCGGCGGCCAGGGTCGTGTAGTAGGTGACGCGCCGGTGCACGGCCTCGCGGCGGATCGAGTTGGACTCCAGAATGGCCTGCTTGCCTTCGGTCGTGTTCACGATCAGGTCGATTTCATCGTTCTTGATCATATCGACGATATGCGGCCGACCCTCGCGCACCTTGTTGACCCGGCGGCACTCGACTCCCGCGGCCAGCAGCGTCGCGGCCGTGCCGGTGGTGGCCACGATCTGGAAGCCCCGCGCCTGCAATCGCTGCGCCAGCGGCACGATGCCGGCCTTGTCCCGTTCGCGCACGCTGATCAGGCAGACCCCGCTGCGCGGCAAGGTTACGCCCGAGGCGGACTGGCTCTTGGCATAGGCCTCGCCAAAGGTACGACCGGTACCCATGACCTCGCCGGTGGATTTCATCTCCGGGCCCAGGATGGGATCGGCCTCGGGGAACTTGTTGAACGGGAATACCGCCTCCTTGACCGAGTAATACGGGGGCACACGTTCCACGAGGGCACCGAGCGCGCGCAGGGTCCGCCCGGTCATCACGCGCGCGGCGAGCTTCGCGATCTGCACGCCGGTGGCCTTGCCCACGAAGGGCACCGTGCGTGAAGCGCGCGGATTGACTTCCAGCACGTAGATCGTCCCGTTCTGGATCGCGAACTGGACGTTCATCAGCCCGACGACCTGCAGTGCGCGGGCGAGGCGGCGGGTCTGATCGCGCAGCTCGTCCTGGATCTGGGGCGAGAGGCTGATCGGCGGCAGTGAGCAGCTGGAATCACCGGAATGCACGCCGGCCTGCTCGACGTGCTCCATGATGCCGCCGATCAGTACGTCGGCGCCGTCGCACACCGCGTCCACGTCGACCTCGATGGCCACGTCCAGGAACCGGTCCAGCAGCACCGGGCTGTCGTTGGACACCCGGACGGCGTTGTTCACGTAGGTGCGCAGGTCGTCCTCGTTGAAGACGATCTCCATGGCGCGGCCGCCGAGCACGTAGGAAGGCCGCACGACCAGCGGGTAACCCACCTCGCGCGCCAGTGCCACCGCCTGCTCCTCGTTGCGCGCAGTGGCATTGGCCGGTTGCCTCAGGCCCAGGCGCTTGACCAGCTGCTGGAAGCGCTCGCGATCCTCGGCGATGTCGATCGAATCGGGGGTGGTGCCAATGATCGGCGCGCCGGCGGCTTCGAGCGCACGGGCCAGCTTCAGCGGCGTCTGGCCGCCAAACTGCACGATCACGCCCTCGGGGCGCTCCTTATTGATGACTTCGAGTACATCCTCCAGCGTCAGGGGCTCAAAATACAGCCGGTCGGAGGTGTCGAAATCGGTGGACACCGTTTCGGGATTGCAATTGACCATGATGGTCTCGAATCCGTCCTCGCGCAGTGCCAGCGCCGCGTGCACGCAGCAATAATCGAACTCGATGCCCTGGCCGATGCGGTTCGGGCCGCCGCCGAGAATCATGATCTTGCGCCGATGGCTGGGTGCGGCTTCGCACTCTTCCTCGTAGGTGGAATACAGGTAGGCGGTTGCTGTGCTGAACTCGGCGGCACAGGTGTCGACGCGCTTGTAGACCGGCAGGACGCCGAGCTCACGGCGGCGCGTGCGGATCTGCTGCTCGCTGCTGAGGGTCAGCGTCGCCAGCCGCCGGTCCGAGAAGCCCTTGCGCTTCAGGGCGCGCAGGCGCTCGACATTCAGGGATTTCTCGCCCTCGCGCCGCAGCTGCGTCTCCTCGACCACCAGATCGGCGATCTGCGCCAGGAACCAGGGATCGATACCGGTCAGCTCCTGGATGCGCTCCAGCGTCCAGCCGGCCCGCATCGCATCGGCCACGTACAGCAGGCGATCAGCCCCGGGCGCCCGCAGCTCATAGGCCAGACGGGTGGCGCCCTCCTCGCTGAGCGGCAGCACCAGGATCGGATCGAGCCCGTCGAGGCCGGTCTCCAGCCCGCGCAGGGCCTTGTGGAGCGACTCCTGCAGCGTGCGGCCGATCGCCATCACTTCACCCACCGACTTCATCTGGGTGGTCAGGCGATTGTTCGCCGCCGGGAACTTCTCGAAGGTGAAGCGCGGGATTTTCGTGACGACGTAATCGATCGTGGGCTCGAAGGATGCGGGCGTGGTCCCGCCGGTGATCTCATTGCGCAACTCGTCCAGGGTGTAGCCCACCGCCAGCTTGGCGGCGACCTTGGCGATCGGGAACCCGGTCGCCTTGGAAGCCAGGGCCGAGGAGCGCGACACCCGCGGGTTCATCTCGATCACCAGCAGGCGCCCGTCGTGCGGATTGACCGCGAACTGCACGTTGGAACCGCCGGTCTCGACGCCGATCTTGCGCAGGACCGCGATCGAGGCGTCGCGCATGCGCTGGTATTCCTTGTCGGTGAGCGTCTGCGCCGGCGCCACGGTGATCGAATCGCCGGTGTGCACGCCCATAGGATCCAGGTTCTCGATCGAGCAGACGATGATGCAGTTGTCGGCCTTGTCGCGCACGACCTCCATCTCGAATTCTTTCCAGCCGATCACCGATTCCTCGACCAGCACTTCCTGTGTCGGGGAGGCCTCCAGGCCGCGCGCGACGATGGTCTCGAATTCCTCGCGGTTGTAGGCAATGCCGCCGCCGCTCCCCCCCATGGTGAAGGAGGGCCGCACCACCACCGGGAAGCCGAAATTGGACTGCACCGCGATCGCCCCCTCCAGGCTGCGGGCAATCTGCGAATCCGGGGTCGCCAGGCCGATCTCACGCATGGCATTGCGGAACTGTTCGCGATCCTCCGCCATGTCGATGGCGGCACGGGAGGCGGCGATCAGCTCGACGCCGAATTTCTCCAGCACGCCTTCGCGCACCAGGTCGAGCGCGGTGTTGAGGGCCGTCTGCCCGCCCATGGTCGGCAGCAGCGCGTCGGGCCGCTCCTTCTCGATGATGCTGGCGACCGTGCGCCAGTTGACCGGCTCGATATAGATGGCGTCGGCCATTTCCGGATCCGTCATGATGGTCGCCGGATTGGAATTCACCAGCACGACGCGATACCCCTCCTCGCGCAGCGCCTTGCAGGCCTGGGCGCCGGCGTAATCGAACTCGCAGGCCTGGCCGATGATGATGGGCCCGGCACCGATGATCAGGATGCTGTGGATGTCAGTGCGTTTTGGCATGAGCGGCAGGCGCTGGCGGAGCCCTTCAGGTCCTTCAGCCTTCGGCGACCTGGCGACGGACCGCCAATCGCGCCGTGCGCAGCAGCGTCTGGAGCCGTCGCAGCATCGCCTGGGTGAAGGCTTCGAACAGCGGCCGCAGGTCATGCGGACCGGGGCTGGCCTCCGGGTGCCCCTGGAAGCTGAAGGCCGTGCGGTCGGTGCGCGCGACGCCCTGGAGACTGCCGTCAAAGAGCGAGCGGTGCGTCGGAACGAGGTTTGCCGGCAGGCTCGATTCGTCCACCGCAAAACCATGGTTCTGGCTGGTGATCAGGACCCTTCCGGTGGCCAGCTCCTGCACCGGGTGATTGGCGCCGTGGTGCCCGAATTTCATTTTCACCGTGCGCGCTCCGCTCGCCAGGGCCAGCAGCTGATGGCCCAGGCAGATGCCGAAGATGGGCGTCTCGGTGTTGAGCAGGTCGCTGATCGCGCGGATCGCATAGTCGCAGGGTTCCGGATCCCCAGGGCCATTCGACAGAAAGATGCCGTCCGGCCGCAGCGCGATCGCCTCCTCGGCGCTCATCGTCGCGGGCACGACGGTGACGCGGCAGCCCTGGTCGGCGAGCAGACGCAGGATGTTGCGCTTGATGCCGTAGTCGTAGGCCACGACGTGGAGCCGCTGCTGCGCGCGCATGACCGGACGATCACCGTTGCGATCGATCCCGCCTTCGTTCCACTGGAAGGACTCACGCGTCGTCACCACTTTGGCCAGATCCATGCCCTTGAGGCCGGGAAAGCGCGTCGCCGCGCGGACCGCCGCCGCTTCGTCCAGCTTTTCGCCGGTCATGATGCAGCCGGCCTGCGCGCCGCCCTCACGGAGCCGGCGCGTCAGGCGGCGTGTGTCGATGCCCGCGATGGCCACCGTGCGACTGCGCTGCAGAAATTCCCCGAGCGGGCACTCGGCGCGCCAGCTGCTGGCGAGCATCGACAGATCGCGAATCACCAGGCCCGCGGCGTAGACCTGCCCGGACTCCATGTCTTCAGGCGTGGTGCCGGTGTTGCCGACGTGCGGATAAGTGAGAGTGACGATCTGCCGGGCGTAGGACGGATCGGTCAGAATTTCCTGGTAGCCGGTGATGGCGGTATTGAAGACGACTTCGCCGGTGGTGTTGCCGCTGGCGCCGATGGACTGACCACGGAAGATGCTGCCATCCGCCAGAGCCAGCACCGCTGCTGAAGTCACGTACGCCATCCCCCTCCAGCGAAGTGCTCGCCGCCGGACACGCACTGAGTCATTTCGGTGCGTATATGCACAAAGCGGGAGGAGTCCTTTTGGAACGCCCCCCGCCTTGTGCGGACTAACCCGACAATCGGATTACGCGAGAAATTCTAAGGATCGCCGTCGGCCCTGTCCATGCGCATTCCGGCCCTTTCAGGGCAAAAAGGCGCCTGATTTCCTTTTGAGATTTATGGGCTTAGTGAAATCTTTGCGTCGCCGTGCAGGAATTTATTTTTCCAGGGCGTCCGCCATGCGGTAGGCGCCGGGCGGCTGCAGCGCGAGCCAACTGCCGGCCCGGAGAGCGCCCCGGGCGAAAACCGTGCGGTCGGTCACGGTATGCCCGAACCGCAACCGCTCCCCCGGTCCCAGGAACTGGACTTCGTGGTCACCCACGACGTCTCCTCCCCGCACTGCAACATAATCGACCGATTCAGCGCTTTTTCGGCCCTCCGCCGCCGCCGCACCCAGCGCCAGGGCGGTGCCCGAGGGCGCATCCAGCTTGTCCCGATGGTGAGTGTCCTGCACCCGGATGTCGAAATCGGCCGGCAACACCGCGGCGGCCCAGCGCACCAGCTCCTCCAGCAGGGTCACGCCCAGACTCGTGTTGGCCGCTGCCAGCACGGGTATCGAGCGCGCGGCCTGCTCCAGCGCCGCCCTGGCCTCCGCGCTCAGGCCGGTGGTGCCGATCAGCAGCGGAACGCCGGCCGCGGCGCAGGCCAGCGCCTGGGCCGCGGCGGCCTGGGCCGTAGAAAAGCTGACGGCCAGTCCCGCCCCGCGCAGCACGCCGGCCAGATCGGAGTGGACCGGCACGCCGATCGGCGCCAGGCCGGCCAGCTCACCGCAGTCGCGGCCCAGATGAGGGCTCTGGGGACCGGCGGTCGCCCCCTGGAGCTGCAGCTGTGGAAATTGCGGCAGCAGCCGGACCAGGGCGGCGCCCATCCGGCCGGTCACGCCGATCAGCACCAGGCGGATCACGGCGCTGCCTTGAAGAACCGCTTCACGCCTTCCAGGAAACTCTTTTGCCGTGGCGCGTGGCGACTGCCGTCATGGCGCAGCGACTCGTCGAATTTCTGCAGCAGCTCGCGCTGCTCGGCCGACAACTTCACCGGTGTTTCGATCACCACGCGGCAGAACAGATCGCCCTGCTCGCCCCCCCGCGCCGGATGCACGCCCTTGCCGCGCAGGCGAAAGACCCGGCCCGACTGCGATTCCGCCGGCACCTTCAGACTCACTTCGCCTTCGAGGGTGGGTACATCGACGGTGCCACCGAGGGTCGCGGTGGCGAAGGACAGCGGCACTTCACAGCTCAGGTGCGCCCCGTCGCGCTCGAAGATCGGGTGCTCGCGCACATGCACCTCGACGTACAGGTCACCTGACGGGCCACCGTTGCGCCCGGCCTCCCCTTCGTTGGCCAGGCGCACGCGATCGCCGTTGTCGACGCCGCGTGGAATCTTGACCGCGAGCTTCTTGTGCTTGCGCACCCGGCCCTGTCCAAGGCAGGCATCGCAGGGATTGCGCACGATGCGCCCGCTGCCGCGGCACTGCGGACAGGTCTGCTGCAGTGTAAAGAAGCCCTGCGACACGCGCACCTGTCCCGAGCCGGCGCAGGTCTCGCAGACCACTGGACTGCTGCCCTTCGCCGCACCGCTCCCGTGGCACACCTCGCATTCGACCAGTTTGGTCAGGTCGATCTCCAGGGTGCGCCCGAAAACCGCCTCGGCCAGGTCGAGCTCGACGTCGTAGCGCAGGTCCGCCCCGCGATACACCTGCGAGCGCGCGCCGCTCCGGCGGCCGCCGCCGAAGATATCGCCGAAGACGTCGCCGAAAATATCACTGAAGTGCTCGGCGCCGCCGAAGCCGGCGCCGCCGCCGTGCCGTGCCGCGTCGATCCCGGCGTGGCCGTGCTGATCGTAGATCGCGCGCTTGCTGGCGTCGGAGAGCATCTCGTAGGCCTCCTTGGCCTCCTTGAAGCTCTCTTCCGCGCTCTTGTCCCCGGGGTTGCGGTCCGGGTGATACTTCATCGCCAGGCGGCGATACGCCTTCTTGATATCCGCCTCGCTGGCGTTGCGGGGCACATCCAGAAGCCGGTAGTAATCGGATTTTGGCATGCGCGAGTCTAGCGGCAGAACCTCAGGATGCGCGCCGGTTCTTGTCCTTCTCCGTCACTTCCTCAAACTCGGCGTCGACGACGTTGTCCTTGCCGGCCGCGGGCCCCTCGGCAGCGTGTGAGTCGGGCGCGGCGTCGTCGGGCGCCGCACCGCTCGCGCCCTGTCCGGCCGCGTAAGCCTGCTGGGCGATGCCGGCGGCGGCCGTGGCCAGGGCTTCGGTCTTCTTGGCGATGACCTCACCGTCATCCCCCTTGAGCACCGAGCGCAGGTCCGCCATGGCGCCTTCCGCCTTGGCACGATCCTCGCCGCTGACCTTTTCGCCCAGGTCTTTCAGCGCCTTTTCCACCGAATGCAGCATCGCATCGCCCCGATTGCGGATCTCCACCAGCTCGCGGAACTTGCGGTCTTCCTCGGCGTGGGCTTCCGCATCGGCGACCATGCGCTTGATCTCATCCTCGTTCAGGCCGCTGGAGGCCTTGATGATGATCTTCTGCTCCTTGCCGGTGGCCTTGTCCTTCGCCGAGACGTGCAGGATGCCGTTGGCGTCGATGTCAAAGGTGACTTCGACCTGCGGCATGCCACGCGGCGCCGGCGGGATGTCGGCCAGGTCGAACTTGCCCAGCGACTTGTTGTCCTGCGCGCGCTCGCGCTCGCCCTGCAGCACGTGAATGGTGACCGCCATCTGGTTGTCGTCCGCAGTCGAAAACACGTTGGCCGCCTTGGTCGGGATGGTGGTGTTCTTGTTGATGAGCTTGGTCATCACGCCGCCGAGCGTCTCGATGCCGAGCGAGAGCGGCGTGACGTCGAGCAGCAGCACGTCCTTCACCTCGCCCGAGAGCACACCCGCCTGCACCGCGGCACCCACGGCGACCGCCTCGTCGGGATTGACGTCCTTGCGCGGCTCCTTGCCGAAAATCTCCTTCACGTATTTCTGCACCAGCGGCATGCGCGTCTGGCCACCGACGAGGATCACCTCGGCGACCGCCGAGGGGTCGAGGCCGGCGTCCTTGAGTGCCGTGCGGCACGGTCCGATGGTGCGCTTGACCAGATCCTCGACCAGCGATTCCAGCTTGGCGCGCGTGAGTTTGACGCTCAGGTGCTTCGGTCCGCTGGCATCGGCGGTGATGTAAGGCAGGTTGACGTCGGTCTGCTGGCTCGAGGACAGCTCGATCTTGGCTTTTTCGGCCGTTTCCTTCAGGCGCTGCATGGCCAGCGGATCGCGGCGCACATCCACGCCCGATTCCTTCTGGAACTCATCGGCCAGGTAGTGAATGATCTTCATGTCGAAGTCTTCACCGCCCAGGAAGGTGTCGCCGTTGGTCGAGAGCACCTCGAACTGCCGCTCCTTGTCGACTTCCGCGATCTCGATGATCGAGACGTCGAAGGTGCCGCCACCGAGGTCGTATACGGCGATCTTGCGATCCCCACCCTGCTTGTCCAGGCCATAGGCCAGGGCCGCCGCCGTGGGCTCGTTGATGATGCGCTTGACGCTGAGCCCGGCGATGCGCCCGGCGTCCTTGGTCGCCTGGCGCTGTGAATCGTTGAAATAGGCCGGCACGGTGATGACGGCCTCGCTGACTTCCTCACCGAGGTAGTCCTCGGCGGTCTTCTTCATCTTCATGAGCACGCGCGCGGAGATCTCCGGGGGCGCCATCTTCTTGGATTGGGCCTCCACCCAGGCGTCGCCGTTGTCCGCCTTGACGATCTTGTAGGGCACCATGCCGATGTCCTTCTGGACCACCTCATCCTCGAAGCGGCGGCCGATGAGGCGCTTGACCGCGAAGAGCGTGTTATGCGGATTGGTGACCGCCTGGCGCTTGGCCGACTGGCCCACCAGCACCTCGTCGTCCTTGGTGAAGGCGACGATCGAGGGCGTGGTGCGATCACCCTCGCTGTTCTCGATCACGCGCGGCTTCCCGCCTTCCATCACGGCAACGCAGGAATTCGTGGTGCCCAGGTCGATGCCGATTACCTTGCTCATGATTGCACTCCGACAGGTCTGAAACTCGTAGCCTTAGCTGGGGGTCGCGCCGTTCATATTCAAGTGTTCAAGGGCCGCCCTGACCCTCAGCCCTGGGGGCCGACGGCGCGCGGGCCACGATGACCCGCGCCGGTCGCAGCAAGCGCCCGTTGAGCTGGTAGCCCGACTGCAGCACCTGCAGCACCGTGTCGGGTGGGGCGGCGGCAGACTCCTGCACCAGCACCGCTTCGTGCACCGTGGGATCGAAGCTCTCGCCCTGGGGGTCCAGGCGCACAATCGAAAATCGCTCAAAGGCCTGCGCGAGCAGCTGCAGGGTCGCCTGCAGGCCCTGGGCCAGGCTGGGCGCATCGGCCGTGCCCGCGCTCTGCACGGCCAGCTCCAGGCTGTCGCGCACGCTCAGCAGCTCGCCCGCAAAGCGCTCGAGCGCAAAGCGCTGGGCGTTCTCGATGTCGCGCTGCGCGCGCTTGCGCACGTTGTCGAGTTCGGCCAGCGCGCGCAGCTGCGCATCGCGCGCGGCGGCGAGCGCCTGTTCGGCGGCGGCCAGCGCGCCGCGCAGTGCCACGAGCTCACCGGCGCCGGCGTCCTCCTGCATGGGCGTGGCGTCGGAATCTTCCCCGGGGGGTTCAGCGCGCTCGACAGATGCCATAAAATCGTTCTCAGACAATATGTTGCGTAGTTAATCTCATGTAATTAGGCACTCATCGCCCTATAGCCCTGCAGCGATGTTGGGGCTAGCGGCGCGAATTCAAGGCCGACCCCAGCAGGCGGGCGGTGATATCGACGATCGGGATGACCCGCTCATAGGCCATGCGCGTCGGGCCGATGACCCCCAGCACGCCGGCGACGCCGTCGCTGGTGCTGTAGGGCGCGGTGATCACGCTGCAGTCGTCGAGTATCTGATAGCCCGACTCGTGCCCAATGAAGATCTGCACCCCGTCGGCCCGCAGGCTCTGATCAAGCAGGTGCAGGATGTCGCGCTTTTCCGTGAAGGCCTCGAACAGCCGCTTGAGCTTGTCGACGCTGGCGAGCTCGGCCAGACCCATCAGGTTGGTCTCGCCCGCGATCACGTACTCGATGCCCTCCTGCACGCCGCTGTGGGCGCAGACCTGCTGCGCCATGGAGATGGCATCCAGCATCACCTGGTTGATCGAGGCATGGGTCTCCCTGAGCTGGCGCAGCAGTTCGGCGTGCACCTGGCTCAAGGAGCGGTTGCGGCAGTGTTCGTTCAGGACATTCGCCGCGCGGCGCAATTCCTCCTGGCTGTAACCGCGCTCGAGCTGGATGATCCGGTTCTGGACCTCCCGGTCATTGAATACCAGGATCACCAGCACGCGCTGCTCCGCCAGGCCCACGAATTCGATTTGGGTCAGGGTGGCGGCCGGCGCGAGCGGCATGGTCACCAGGCCCGCGAGGTTCGTGATCCGCGACAGCAGCTGCGAAGCGGCGGCGACCAGTTCCTTCGGCCCCTCGTGGGTGGCGTCGAACTGCTCGCGCAGGCCCTCCAGTTCGGCATGCTCGGCGGCCGGCAATTCGGCGCGCAGCAGCGCATCGACAAAGAAGCGGTAGCCGCGGTCCGTGGGCACGCGTCCGGCCGAGGTATGGGGCGAGCTCACGAATCCCAGGTCCTCCAGGTCCGCCATGACATTGCGGATCGTCGCCGAACTGAGGCTCAGGCCCGAGTCGCGCGACAGGGTGCGCGATCCGACCGGCTGGCCTTCGCGGATATAGCTCTGTACCAGCACGCGCAGCAGGTGCTGGGCGCGCTCGTTCAGCGATTCCGATGGGGTCGATTCGACGCTCATGCTCCGACTTGTCGCCTGAAGGAACCGTTCGCAGGCTACCGAGCCTGTTTCGGCCCCGTCAAGCGAGGCCTGGGTCTCATCGTACGACATTGGCCCGTAATGCGGCGTTGGCCCGCTGTGGCGGGCATGTTACAAATGCGCGGTGAAAGCCCGGCTGGAAACCTGCGCCCTGATCGGTCATTTCGCCCAGACACGGATCGCCGAGAGCGCCGTGGCGGTGCTGGCGGCCTTGGCGCGCCGCGGGATCAAAGTCCTGCTGGCCGCCGATGAGCCCAGGGACTTCGCCCCCGAGGTCAAGTCCGTGCCGCGCGGCGAGCTCGCGGGCCTGGCCGATTTCATCATCGCGGTCGGCGGCGACGGCACCCTGCTCGAAGCGGCGCGGCTGGTGGCGGGGCGCGACGTGCCGCTGCTGGGTATCAACCGCGGCCGCCTCGGCTTTCTGACCGATGTGCTGCCCCAGGAGGTCGCCTCCTCCGTCGATGCGGTGCTCGACGGACACTGCACGACCGATGCGCGGCGGCTGCTGGAGGCCCGGCTGCACCAGGCCACGGGCGCCAGTGCCAGCCTCCTGGCCCTGAATGACGTCGTCATGCTGCGCACCGAAACAGGCCGGATGCTCGATTTCCAAACCACCGTGGATGGACGCTATCTGAACTCCCACCGCGGTGACGCCACCGCCACGGGCTCCACCGCCTACGCACTGTCCTGCGGCGGCCCGATCGTCGATCCGCGGCTGGACGTCCTGGTCATGGCGCCCATCTGCCCGCATACCCTTTCCGATCGCCCCATCGTCGTGCCGGGCAACTCCAGCATTGAGATCCGCTCCGTCGGCCGCGCCGCGGGCCTCGCCGGGATCACCTGCGATGGCGTCCCGCTCGGCGATCTGCACCCGGGAGACCGGCTGGAACTGTCGGCGGCCGGCACGTCCATCACGTTGCTGCATCCGCCCGGCTACGACTACTTCCGCCTGCTGCGCTCCAAGCTCCACTGGGGCCGGGGCGAGAAGTCGCAGGAGCGCTGAGCCGTGCTGCTCCATCTGCAGATTCGCGACCTGGCGATCATCGATGCGGTGGAAATCGACTTCAACGCCGGGATGACGGTGCTCACCGGGGAGACCGGTGCCGGCAAGTCGATCCTGGTCGACGCGCTCGAGCTGCTCGGTGGCGGACGGGCCGGAGCCGAAGTGGTGCGGGGCGGGGCGGAGCGGGCCGACCTCAGCGCGACGGTCGACATCGCGCGGGTGGGCGGGGCCCTGCAGCACGTGCTCAAGGAACAGTCGATTTCCGCCGAGGACGAACTGCTGCTGCGCCGGGTCATCGGCGCCGATGGCCGCAGCCGCGCCTGGCTCAACGGGCAGAGCGTGCCGGTCACGCTCCTGCGTACCATCGGCGAGCTGCTGTTCGACATCCACGGCCAGCATGAATTTCAGTCCCTGATGCGGCCCGCCGCGCAACGCGAACTGCTCGACGGTTTCGGCCAGCTCGACGCGCTGGCCGGCCAGGTGCGCGCCGCGCACGCCGCCTGGCTCGCGCTGATGAACCGCAGCGTCGCCGTCGAGGCTGCCGCCAGCGATCGGCACGCCCGGCTCGACCTGCTGCGCTACCAGGTGCAGGAGCTGGAGGCCATGCGGCTCGGCGAGGGCGAGTTCGCGGCCCTCAACGAGGAGCGCTCGCGCATTGCCAACAGCGGCCGGCTGGCGCAGGCAGCTCGCTCGGCGCTGGAAGGCTTGTATGAATCCGAAGAGGTCAATGCGCACCAGCTGCTGGCGCGCGCGCTCGCTGCGCTGCGCGGTGCCGGCGCGCTCGATCAGCGCCTGACGGCCCTGCAGCCTCCGGTGGAGGAGGTGCTGGGGCGTATCCAGGAAGTGGCGCATGAGCTTGCGGCCTACCTCGAGTCGCTCGAGTTCGATCCGCAGCGCCAGGAAGCCATCGAGGCCCGCCTGGCCGCCATGGAAGAGCTGGCGCGCAAGCACCGCGTCGAGCCTGCCGAACTTGTGGCCTGGCACGGCGCGCTCAAGCGCGAGCTGGCGGCGATGGAAAGCGCGGCGGCTGACCTCGGCTCGCTGCGCACCCAGGTTGCCACCGCACTGACCGCCTATCAGAAGCAGGCGCGGGAACTGAGCGCGTCGCGCACGCGCGCGGCCCGCGCGCTGGGGAGCGAAGTGACCCGCCGCATGCAGGATCTGGGCATGGCGGGCGGCTTGTTTGTCGCCGAGGTCTCCCCGCTCGAGAGTACCGAACCGGCCGCGCATGGCGCCGATCGCGTCGAGTTCCGCGTCAGCACCAATCCGGGCCACACCCCGCGCGCGGTGGCGAAGATCGCCTCCGGCGGCGAACTGGCGCGCCTCTCGCTCGCGGTCCAGGTCTGCTGTGCCCGGGATGCCGCGCCCTGCATGGTCTTCGATGAGGTCGACGCGGGCATCGGCGGCGCCGTGGCGGAAATTGTCGGTCGCGAACTGCGCGGCCTGGGCACGATGTCCCAGGTGCTGTGTGTGACGCACCTGGCGCAGGTTGCCTGCCAGGGCCATCAGCAGCTGCGCGTGGCCAAGTTGAGCGACGGCCGCAATACGCGCATTACGGTCACCCCGCTGAGCGGGGAGGCCAGGGTCGAGGAAATCGCGCGCATGGTCGGCGGCGTGGAGATCACCGCCAAGACGCGCGCCCATGCGCTCGAAATGCTGCAGCAGGCCGCCAACGCGGTCACGCCCAGCGCGGCGGTGCGGCGCCGGCGCGGCGCCAGGGCCTGAGGAACGACTTCAGTCGCGCAGTGCGGTGGCGAGTTTGCGCCGCGGGCAATCGGGGCGCTGGCAGCGCCCGTAGATCACCAGTGAATGTTCGCCGATCGTGAACCCCAGGCGGGCGGCGATCGCTTCCTGCCGCTCTTCTATGCCGGCGTCGACGAACTCTTCGACCTGGCCGCAGTCCATGCAGACGATATGGTCGTGATGCGCGCCCTGATTGAGCTCGAATACGGCCATGCCGTCCTCGAAGTGATGGCGCGCGACCAGGCCGGCCGCTTCGAACTGCGTCAACACGCGATACACCGTGGCGAGGCCGATGTCCTCATCCGAACCGAGCAGCCGCCGGTAGATCTCTTCGGCCGACATGTGGCGGGTGCCGCTGCGCTCGAGGATCTCGAGGATCTTCAGCCGCGGCAGCGTGACCTTCAAACCTGCCTTGCGTAGATCCTTGCCTTCCATGTGTCCGCCTGCTGGACCTGAATCCGGGAATGCCGGACGTACGGTATGATGCGCACCATGCAAGTTACCACCCCGGGCCCACCCTCACCACTGCGAACGGCTCTGCGCCCGCTGGCCCTACTGCTCCAGCTCGCAGTGCTGTGCAGCGTTTCCGCCTGCATCTATCACATGCCCGTGCAGCAGGGCAATCACCTGGACCAGACGACCGTCGCCCAGGTCAAGCCCGGCATGACGCGCGCCCAGGTGCGCTACCTGCTCGGCACACCCATGGTGCCCGGCGGATTCGACAACAGCCGCTGGGACTACGAGTACTACCTGAAGATGAGACGCCTGCAGACACCGCGGCGCGGGCACGTGACCGTGCATTTCACCAAGGATCTCGTCGACAACGTGCACACCGATGTGCAGGGCGACGCCGCAGAACCCGTCAGCAAGAAACCGATCAACGCGCCGGGCGCTTGAGCCGCGCGCGCTGCCGGCGGCGCTCGCGCGGATCGGCCGGCAACGCGCGGTACAGTTCGATCCGGTCGCCATCCTGCGGCACGGTCGCCCGATCACATCTCTGCCCCCAGATGCCCGTGGCCCCGCGTTCCCAGTCCACCGAGGGCTCGCCCAACAGCTCGCGCGCGGCGGCCAGGGCCACGGCAATCGTCGCGGCGGCCGGCAGCGTCAACGCCAGCAGCAGGGGCTCGGCGGCGGTGTCCACGGCGATCAGGCAGCGCTTGTCGGGCATCTTCGCTGGTCGGGCATCTTCAAGGCTGGCGCTGCGCCCGGGCCACGAACGCCTGCACCATCGATGCCGCGGTACTCTCCAGCAGCCCGTCGAGCAGCGCGGCCTTGAGCGGGTTGGAGAACTCGAAGCTCAGCTGCAATTCGATGCGGCAGCCATTGCTGCCGACCGGTGCAAACGACCACAGGCCCTCGAAGGCGCGCAGCGGGCCGGCGACCAGCTCCATGCGAATCTGCTCGTGCGGTTGCAGCAGATTGCGTGTGGTGATCTCCGTGCTCAGCAGGCCACGCCGCACTTTCAGGCGCGCGACGACTTCGCGCTCATTGCGCAGCAGAATCTCGGCGTGCACGCATCCGGGCACGAATTCGGGATAGCGGGCAATATCATTGACGAGCGCGAAGACCGTGGCGGGCGGGCGCGCAATCAGCGCAGAGCGGGTCAGGGTTCTCATCGTCCGGAGTCTGGAGGATCGCGCCGGTGGACTCAACCCGGGCGGGTACAATGGCCGAGGCGGGACTGGCGCTCGAGGGCTGGGAGGTCAAGGCCATGCGTGCCGGGCGCGCGCAACTCGCGGAGGCCTACGTCTATATGCGCAACAGCGAAGCCTTCCTGATCGGCGCGCACATCGCGCCCCTCAACACGGTGTCGACGCACAAGATCGCCGACCCGGCCCGCACCCGCAAGCTCCTGCTCAATCGCCGTGAACTCGATCATCTCACCGGCGCCGTGGAGCGCCGCGGCTATACGCTGGTGCCCCTCGAGCTGTACTGGGTGCATGGACGCGCAAAACTGCAGCTGGGCCTCGCCAAGGGCAAGCAAAAGCACGACAAGCGCGCCGCTGAAAAAGACCGCGACTGGGAACGCAACCGGGCACGGCTGCTGCGGCGCGGTTGAACTTAAGCCGGCGCCGCTTCGCACGGCAACGCTGCTCTTGCTACAATCAGGGTGATTCCTGATGGGGGCGACCGGTTTCGACGTGGGTTGCGAACCTTCAGGGGCGTGCCGAGGCGCAGTGGCCCTCGTTAATAACTGCTGCAAAACTTAGTTGCCAACGACGACAACTACGCTCTAGCCGCCTAAACACGGCTGACCTCTGACCAGTTCGTGCCTATGCGGCTGTATCAGGGGACGCGCTCATAGGATCGCGGGCTACCGTGCGACGGGGTAGTTCCGTTAAGAGATACCGTCACTGGTCTGGCGTCTTCCCTGCTGCTCGGGTAGCGACGGACGAGAAACAATGAGACAGCTACGCGCGTAGATCCTGAAGTCTAGGGCTTGCGGACGGGGGTTCAATTCCCCCCGCCTCCACCATCTGGCCGGTCCAGCCTACGCCTGGCCCTTTGCCAGGACCGCCGGGCGCGTGTGCGCACCGTGGGCGGCCTGTGAGCGGAGCTGCAGTCCCTGCGCCGGGATCATCAGCCCGCAGCAACGGATTCGCGCAGAGTCCAGATCATCATCAACCAGGAGCATGAACATGAACAGACTTTTGCAAGTCTTCACGGTCGGGGCGCTGGCGCTCGCGTCCGCAGCGGTACTGGCGGCGGGACCCGTGGCGCCCGACGAGGGCCCCTACTGGGGTGTCAACATCGGGCAGGTCAATTATTCCGAAAGTGGCGCCCCGCACTTCAACCCGACGGCGTTCCTGGCCAGCCTGGGCTGGGTTTTCAGTGGCAACCTGGCCGTTGAAGCGCGCGCCGGCACCGGCATCGGCAGCGATTCAAAGACGGTGTCCGGCGTGCCAGTGGATCTGAAGGTCAAGAGTTTCTATGGCGCGTACCTGCGCGGGACCGTGCCGGTGTCCGACGGCTTCTCGTTCTATGCCCTGGCCGGCTACGGTCGCGGCAAACTCGAAGCCTCAGCCCTGGGCGCCACCGCGAGCACCTCGGACGGCAGCTTCTCCGGGGGCGTGGGCGGTGAACTGGTCGTGACCAAGACAGGGTCCGTCGGCCTGGAGTATGGGCGGATGTTCTCGGGCTCGGGCTACCACGCCGAATTCCTCTCGGTCGGCTATCGCATGCGCTTCTGAGGCGCGGCCAGGCGGCGGGCGCGACCCCAGCGTACCCGCCGCCGCCGAGCGCAGGCCGAGACCGCAGAGCCGCTCGAATTCGACTGCCCCGGCGTGATCGGGTTAAATTCGCGCCCACTCGCGGGCGTGCCCGTGGGCGATATCCATCCACCGGAGAAATCCATGAAGCGTACTGCCGCGGCAATGTGGTTTGGCGACCTGCGCACCGGGGACGGTTCGCTGACGACACACAGCGGCGCGCTCGAGCAGACGCCCTACTCCTTCGCCAACCGCTTCAACAAGGAATCACCCGGCACCAATCCCGAGGAACTGATCGCGGCGGCGCACGCGGGGTGTTTCACGATGGCGGTCTGCGCGGCCCTGAGCAAGGGCGGCTTCAAGCCCACCCGCCTGTCCAGCCAGGCGGAAGTGAGCCTCGAGCAGGTCGAGGGCAACTGGACGATCACCCATTCGCACCTCGAAATGCGCGCCGTAGTACCGGAGATCAGCCCGGAGCGGTTTGCCGAGATTGTTGCGGACGCCAAAGTGAACTGCCCGGTGTCGCGCGTTTTGCGCGCCGAAATCACCCTGGACGCGCAGCTCGACACCCAGCGCTAGGCCTGCACCGGTAGCCATTGCAGCGCCGCCTGCGCTACAGTGCTCGCCGCCAGGAGATGGCATTCCTCCTTCAGAACCGCCGGTCGTCGGCTGATGATGCCTGCGTCAGCCCACTCGGGAGGCGTAGGTTCGGCCACGCGCCTGTCCCGGGTATCGTTGAGGATAGGACCATGCTGAAACCCGTCGTTGCCATTTTTCTGGGTTCAGGTCTAGGCGCCTTGCTGCGCTGGTGGTTGGGCACCCACCTGAACAGTCGCTTCCCGGTCATTCCACCCGGGACACTGGGTGCCAACCTCATCGGAGGCTACATCGTCGGCGTGGCCATCGCGTTCTTCGCCTCCTACAGTGCCGTTGCGCCGGAGTGGCGCTTGTTCGTGATTACCGGCTTCTGCGGTGGGCTCACGACCTTCTCGACCTTCTCGGCTGAAATCGTCGCGCTGTTGCAACAGGGGCAGAGTCTGTGGGCGATCGCCGCCGCTGCGGCGCACGTCTTGGGCTCCCTGGCCATGACCATGGCGGGCATCGGCACGGTCCACTGGTTGAAAAGCTGACCCGGAGCGGAGGCTTACACGCATGCAGGGATCAATCTGCCGGTTTTACGTCCACGAGAACGCGCGCCACCGTCGTCGCCTGCTGTGGGAGTGGCTGCTCGAGCAGGCCAATCAGCTCGGCATCCGGGGCGGCTCCGCGTTTCGCGCGATGGCAGGCTTTGGCCGTCACCACGTGCTGCACGAAGACCATTTCTTCGAGCTGGCTGGAACACTGACCGTGGAAGTGGAATTCATCGTCACCGACGAGGAAGCGCAGCGGCTGCTCGATCTCGTGCGCGCCGAAAAGGTGCGCGTGCTCTATGCGCTGATTCCGGCACGGCTCGGCGTACTGAATCCGGACGCCGGTGATCCGCCCACCGCGCCCGGCGACCGCTAGGCACGGGGAGCCGCGCGCGTGACTGAGACCCGGAACCTGGCGGTGCTGCGATGTCGACGATGATCCCCTCCCCACTGCATGACCAGCTCATCGCCCTGCCCGAGTCGCGCGAGCTCGACCTGTTCGCCGCGCTGCTCGAACGCCGCGGCGCGCGCGTGCTGCGCGCGCCGCTGGTGGCCATCCACGACGCGCCCGATGCGCAGCCGGTGCTGCGCTGGCTCCGCGATTTTTCCGGGGGCGGCTTCCAGGACCTAGTGCTGCTGACGGGCGAGGGTCTGCGGCGCCTGGTGGGCTGCATCGCGCGACACGAGCCGGGCTTGCGCACACCCTTTCTCGCCGCGCTTGCGCAGGCGCGCAAGATCACGCGCGGCCCGAAGCCGGCGCGGGCCCTGCGCGAGCTGGGCCTCAGCCCCGACGTGGAAGCCGGCGAGCCGACCACGGCCGGAATCATCAGCGCACTCGCCCCGCTCGAGCTGCGCGGGCACGTGGTCGGCCTCCAGCTCTATGGCACGGAGCCGAACCTGCCCCTGCAGGATTTCCTGCGCGGCGCGGGCGCCGAGGTACGCACCGTGGCGCCCTACGTCTACGCCGACCAGAGCGCCGACGCGGCGGTACTCGAGCTGCTGGCGCAGCTGAGCTCGGGCGCCGTCGCCGCGATCGCCTTCACCAGCAGTTCGCAGGTGGAGCGGCTGTTTGCCGTGGCGGGCGCGGACCAGGTGCGGGCCGCGCTGGCGGCGACCGAGGTGGCGGCGGTGGGTCCGGTGGTGGCGGGCGCGCTGCGCGAGCGTGGCGTCGTGGTCAGCGCCATGCCCCAGTCCTCGTGGTTCATGAAGCCCCTGGCGGCGGAACTGGCGCGGCTCCTCGGCGGCGGCGCCGGCGCGGGCGGAGCGCCGGATTGATCAGCTGTACAGGCGCTGCAGAAAACCGAGGAATTGTTCGAATTCGGCCCGCGTGAAGCGGCCGGCCATCTGCCGTTCCAGTGCGCGGACCTGCGCAATCAGCGCCGCGAGTTCTGTCGCGCCGCGGGCGGTGAGAAAGATGCCCTGGCGGCGCCGGTCGCGGGTCGAACGCTGCCGGTCCAGCAGTCCCACCTTTTCCAGCCGATCGAGCAGCGCCACGATGCTCGCCTTGTCGATGCCCAGATGCTTGCCCAGCTCGATCTGCGCGATCCCGGGGTTGGATCCGACCAGCACCAGCAGACTGAACAACCCCGGCCGTATGTTGTTCTCGCCAAACTGGGCGGCGTACTTGCGCCAGGTGCAAAGTTGCGCACGCCGCAGGTTGTAGCCCAGCAGGCGCGGCAGACATCCGAGGTCGACCTTGGCGTCCTGAGCGCGTTCTGACCGGCCGGCCGCCGATCGTCGCGGGCGTGGAGAGGCCAAGGCCAACCGTTCGCCCGTCGCAATGGCCGCCATGTCTGCTCCCGCCCGGTCTACATTGCAAAATTGCGCCGTGCCAAAAGTATAGGTTCGTTATTGTTGTACCTGCAAATGGTTGTGCATTTTGCACTGCATTCAAGTGCCGGCGCGCGCCTCACCAGTCAGGGTAGCGACCGCTCCATAACTCTCCGGGCGGCGGTCGCGGAACAGAAACCAGCCGTCGCGCCGGCGGCGCAGTTCCTGGCGGTCAAAGCGCGCCACCAGGACCGCTTCATCGGCATCGCCCGCTTCGGCGAGCAGCGCACCGGTCTGGTCTGCGATGAATGAGCTGCCGTAGAACCTGATGTGCGATTGCTCCGGGTGGCGTCGCGGCCGCTCCACGCCGATGCGGTTGGCGGCGATCAGCGGCATCAGATTCGCGGCGGCGTGTCCCTGCTGCACCCGCTGCCAGTGGCGTCTGGAATCCACCGGCGGCGCCGGCGGCGGTTCGCTGCCGATCGCGGTGGGGAACAGCAGCAGTTCGGCGCCCTTGAGCGCCATGATGCGCGCGCTCTCCGGAAACCACTGGTCCCAGCAGATGCCCACGCCGATGCGCCCGACCTGCGTGTCCCAGACGCGAAAGCCGGTGTCACCGGGGCTGAAATAGAACTTCTCCTGATAGCCCGGCCCGTCCGGGATATGGGTCTTGCGGTATACGCCCAGGTTGCGGCCGTCGGCATCGATGATCGCCACCGAATTGAAATAGGCGTTGTTGCCGCGCTCGAAAAAGCTCACCGGCATCACGACGCCGAGTTCGCGCGCGAGGGCGGAAAAGCGCTTCAGCAGGCTGCTCTCGCCGGCCGCTTCAGCCAGCTCCAGGTAGGCCGGATCCTGCTCGATGCAGAAATACGGCGTCGCGAACAGCTCCTGGAGCAGCACCAGCCGCGCTCCCTGCCCCGCCGCCGCACGCACCAGACGCTCGGCCTTGTCCAGATTGCCCGCCAGATCCCAGCTGCAGGCAAACTGCGTCGCCGCGACCACCACCTCGCCCTGGATTGAACCGCTCGTCATGGCTACCGTACTCCCTCGTGTCCGTTGCGCACCGCCGCCGTGATGCTGACCGCCGTCTGCAGCGCGCGCATGCCATCCTCGCCCGTGACCACGACCGCCCGCTCGCCGCGGCAGCTGGCCAGGAAGGCCTCGATCTCGGTGCGCAGGGCGTCTCCGGGCTCGAATGACTGCTCCTCGATGCTCACCGGAAGCCGCGCCGCCCCCTCTTCGACCGCCTGCTTGCGGATCACGGTCAGGAGCTTTTGCTGCAGGTCCAGGGACAGGTAGGCGTCGTCCTGGAAGATCCGCAATTTGCGCTCGGTCTTGAGGCTGACGCGGCTCGCGGTGGCGTTGGCGACGCAGCCATTGTCAAAGTGGATGCGGGCGTTGGCGATATCGATCTCGGCGGAAAAAACCGGGGTACCGATGGCATCGATGCGCGCGATGCCGCTGCCGACGATGCTCTGCACGATGTCCAGGTCGTGGATCATCAGATCGAGCACCACGTTGACGTCGGTGCCACGCTCGCGAAACGGCGCCAGCCGATGGCATTCGATGAAGCGCGGCGCACGCAGGAGCGGTTCCGCCGCGACGATAGCGGGGTTGAACCGCTCCAGATGGCCGACCTGCAGCACCCGCCGCGCCTGCCGCGCCGCCGCAATGAGTTGCTGCGCCTGCAGCACGGTCTCGGTGATGGGTTTCTCCACCAGCACGTGCGCACCGGCGTGCAGAAAGGCCCTGGCGACCTCGAAGTGCGTCGGGGTCGGCGTCACGACGCTGACGGCATCGACCTGGCCGAGCAGTTCGCGATAGTCCCTGCAGTGACGCGTGCCGAGCTCCGCGGCCAGCGCCGCTCCGGTCTCGGCCTGGGTATCGACGACGGCACTGAGCGTGCAGTCCGGCAGGGAGACATATTTCTGCGCATGAAAGCGGCCCAGGTATCCGACACCGACGACGGCTACTCGCAGCTTCTCCATGAACGGTATTATGCCCGCATCGGCGGGCGAAGCCTGGCCTGCCACGCGCATCATGGGGAACCCGGCATGTCGACACTGCGGCAGTTCTGGCGGCACTACCGGCGTACCAGCGGTGCGAGGCACGAGTTGCTGGCGCTGGGCCTGTGCCTGGGCCTGGGCGTCGTGGTGATACCGGCACTGGTGTGGATCGTGGGCTCATGGAAGCTGGGCCCCTACGCCAATGGAGGGCCGCTGGCCCTGTGGCGCGATTTCATCGTCGCGCTGTTCCATGGATCGGTGCCCTACTGGCTCGTTGCCCTGGGCCCCTACTTCGGCCTGTGGCTGCTGCGCGCCGCGCGCATAGCCCTCCATCGCTAGGCCGGCGCGGCCCGGGCCGGCGGGATTTCGGCCAATCTGTCGATTGCGTCACAAATCCGGGCCCGACGCCGTCTTCTGTGAGCCGCCGGGCGCAGGCATCGTAACGCCATCGTCGCTGCATTGGATCCAGATCACGTGAGCACAAAGAGCCCGCCGGATATCGCCCCACACGCCCCGCAGCGTCTGTCGAGCGCGCACGGCAGCCGACGCGAGGCTGTGTTGCTCAGCATCAAGCAGGCACTGGTGACCTCGCGCCTGACCCTGACCGATCAGGACGCGGGAGCCGACCCTTATGACCGGCGCCAAAGCCCGAACCCGGGTTTGGTGTGGACGCTACGCGGCCACGACTGACCCGCTCAGGCCGGCCAGTAGAGCCAGCCCAGCAGCGCCAGCAGGATCAGCAGCACCCCATGCGTCAGGTGGCGCCATGGCCGGTGACGCAGTTCACCGACAAAGCTGGCCGCCGATACCCCCGCGAGCGACCAGGACCAGAACAGGCCCTTCAGGAGCGGGGCGTGCTCGCCGGCGAGGCGGGCCGAGTACTCCGGCAGCAGCAGGAAGACGATGCCGGTCATGCCGAGGCAGACCGCCAGCGCCACCGCCGATCCCATGACGATGCCCAGCAGCGCAGTCAGCGGCTTCATGGGGCCAGAGTATTGAAATCACCTGCTTGAATCCACATTTCCAGAGGTGCGGCTGCACTGTTGGCCGCAAAGCTGTCAAACTTGGCCCCGGCTGTAGCCATACCCGCGGAGCGGCGCCCCTGATGTCACGAATCGGCAATTCCCTGCGCAAGATCCTGGTGCCGCTGGCCCTCGCCGGGGGTTGCGCGCTGCTGCTCGCCGCCACCGGTTCCAGCGGCCTGACCGCCGCCCCGTCGCTCCTGCCCGACGGCGCGATCCACCCGACCCCGCGCCAGCAACTGCTCGCGCCGCGCATCGCCAGCATCTTCGAGGAAATGCACTACAGCCGCCGCCCGATCGACAAGGGATTCTCCGCGCAGGTCTTCGATCACTACCTCAATGCACTGGACGGACAGCGGAGCTATTTCCTGGCCTCCGACGTTGCGCTCATGCAGAAGTGGCGTTCCGACTTTGACGACATGATTCACACCGGCCAGCTCGATCCGGCCTTCCTGATATTCGCGCGTCTGCAGCAGCGCAATCGGGAGCGCATTCAGTACGCGATCAGCCTGCTGGCAACCGAGCCGAACTGGAAGCTCAACGAGAGCTACGTCTTCGATCGGGACAAGGCCCCCTGGCCGCGCGACGCGGCCGAACTGAACGACCTGTGGCGCCAGCGGGTCAAGAGCGACGCGCTGTCGCTGATGCTGACGGGCAAGAACTGGCCGGATGCCGCCGACATCCTGCGCAAGCGCTACCAGCGGGTCTTGCAGCGCGTCGGCCAGGTCAGCGCCGATGACGTGTTCGAGTCGGTGATGAACTCCTACGCGGCGGTCTACGACCCCCACTCGAACTACTTTGCCCCGCGCAACGCCGAGGAATACCGCATCCAGATGAGCCTCAGCTACGAGGGGATTGGCGCCTCGCTGCAGCTGGTGGACGATTACGTGACGATCAGCTCGCTGCTGGACGGGGGTCCGGCCGCGGCGGCCGGGCTGCTCAAGCCCAACGATCGCGTCATGGCGGTCGGCCAGGGGCACGACGGACCCTTGAGCGATGTGGTCGGCTGGCGGCTGGACGATGTGGTGCAGCTGATCCGCGGCAAGGCCGACACGCAGGTGCGGCTGCAGATCCTGCCCGCCGGCGCGGCGCCGGGCACCAATCTGCACGTGGTCGAGGTGACGCGCGGCAAAGTGACGCTGAAGAACCTGGCGGCCAAGAAGGAACTGCGCGAGATACGGCTCGGTGATCGTACCTGGCGCGTGGGCGTCATCACGGTGCCCGGATTTTACGAGGACAACGACGCGCGTAGCGCGGGTGATCCGAACTATCGCACGACCGCACGGGACGTGCGCCGCCTGATCGGCGAGCTGCAGGCGGAGGGTGCGATCGACGCGCTCGTGCTCGATCTGCGTGCCGACGGCGGCGGCTTCCTGCCCGAGGCGACCGCGCTGACCGGCCTGTTCATCGATCATGGGCCGGTGGTGCAGCTCAAGACCACCGACGGGCATATCGAAGTGCTCGATGACCCCGAACCGGGCGTCGCCTATGGCGGACCACTCGCCGTACTGGTGGATCGCACCAGTGCCTCGGCTTCGGAAATATTCGCCGCTGCCATCCAGGACTACCACCGCGGGGTTGTGCTGGGGCAGACCACCTTCGGCAAGGGCACGGTGCAGAACCTGATTCCCCTCGATCGCTGGTCGCGCCAGTCCGCCGATGGACAGCTCACCGTGACCATCGGCAAGTTCTACCGCGTTACCGGCGAGAGCACGCAGCTGCGGGGCGTCGAGCCGGATATCGAGCTGCCGGCGCGCGTCAACGTCCGTGACGTCGGGGAAAGCGCACTCGAATCACCGCTCCCCTGGGACCGCATTGCCGCGGTGCCCTTCGATCCCGCGGCACCGTTGGCAGGCACCGTGCAGACCCTGGCCAAGGGCGAGAGCGCCCACGCCTCCAGCGATGCCGATTACCAGTGGCTGGTGGCCGCGCTGGACACCCTCGAGCAGACGCGCAAGGACCACGCCCTCTCGCTCAACCTGCAGGAGCGGCAACGCGAGCGGGCCAGCCAGGAACAGCAGGCGCTGGCGCGCGAGAACGCGCGTCGCGCCGCCGACGGGTTGCCGGCCATCAAGACGTTGAGCGATGCGCAGGCGGAAGAACAGCCCGACGTGGTGCTGGCGGAAGCGGCGCGTATCGCCGCGCAGATGGCGGCCGGGACTCCGGCCCCGGCGACCACCACCGCCGACGCCCGTTCCTCAGCGAAGTAGCACGCGGTAGATATCCCAGCAGTCCTCGCTCAGCACGCGCGAGGCTTCATCGACGGCCGCGCCGGCGAGCGCCTCGGCCTCGGGCACGGTATCGGTCGCGTTGCGATATTGTGCGATCCGCCGCAGCGATTCGGTGCGCGCCTGGATCTGCGGCAGCGCGTCGCTGCGCCGCTCCAGCAGCAGCCGGGCGCGCTGGATGTCATTCATCACGCGTTCGCATTTCTGGCGGTTGCCGTATTCCCCGGCGGCCGGTTCGCGCCGCGAACTGACCGCCCGCGTCGCCTCCATCAGGCCCGTGCGCGCCAGACGGTCGCACAGCACCTGGCCATAGGCGATCGCGGCAAGATTGATGGCGCGCCGCGCCTCGAGCGACAGTCCGGCGAAATTGGGCTGCTCGCCGTCGAGCTGATCGCGCGCCACCCGGGCTTCGCTCAGGGTCTGCTCGGCCAGCAGGCTCTGGATATTGGCGGCGTGGAGCGCGCGGTTCACGGCGCGGCGGCGAAAGTAGTGCCAGAAGCGCTGCAGCCCGGCCAGCAGCCGCAACTGCTCGGTGACGCTCGCCCGCGCGGCGCTCGCCGCGGCCTCGGCGTTCAGGCAATCGGCTTCGACGCTCTGGCGCCGGCCGAACTGCTGGCGATTGAACTGCGCGAAATAGCCCTTGCGCTCGCGCTCGATCTTCTGTGTCTCGAGCTCGCCGACAAACTGCTGCAGCAGGCTCCGCCCCAGGTTCCACAACTCCCGCAACTGGTAGAACACCAGCGCGGGATAGGCGCTGTCGGGCTCGGCCAGACGCGCCTCCAGGCCCTGGAGCAGTTCCTGCACCCGCGCGGTCGCGCCTTCCTGCTGCTTGACGCGATCCTTCAGCTGCTGAATTTCCTCGAGCGCGTTGCTGTAGCTCTTCTTCAGCTCGATGCGGTTGCGGAACAGGTGCAGTACGCGGCCGTCCTCGGCCACGGCCTCGCGGCCCTGGCCGAGCGCCAGACGCAGAAAGCCGAGTTGCCGGATCCGTCTCATGATCTTCGCGACCAGAAGCGAGGCGGTCGGCTGCTCAGCAGTGGTGGGGGTCCGCAAGGCAATGGCCGCGTTCCGCGCAATATTCCAGCCACTTATTTAGCATCATGTTGCGGGCCCAGCACCGATCCAGTTCACGTTCTGGACCGGCGCCGCCGATACCGCGGGCTTCCAGCAGCCTGGCGTCGTGGTACAGGCGCATTCTGAGATCCGGTACGCGTTCGGGCGCCGCGGCGCGCAGCGCATCCGGCAGCAGGTACGTCAGGTGCAAATCGGCCGTGTAGCGCGCGCGCTCCAGCACGCTGAGCACCAGGGTGCAATCGCCGGCCACGTCCGAGATTCTGCGGCCGACGAGTTGCGCCAGGTTGCCCGCCAGCGTCGCCAGGCGCAGGTAGTTGCTTTCATACACGCCCATGAGCGCGACGAAGCTGCGCGGGCGGGCGCGCCATGACACGACCAGATCGCATTCGGTAATCACCGGTGGGAATATAACACGCGAAACACGCGCGCCCGGGCCACCGTGGCGGGGCGCGAACTGCGTCACTGTCCGCGCAATTTATGCCGGTTTGATGAACAGCTGCTCGCGGTAATGACGCAATTCGGCTATGGACTCGTAGATATCGGCGCGCGCCAGGTGCGCCGAGCGTTTGCTGAACGAGGCCGCGACGCCCGGATGCCAGCGCATCGCCAGTTCCTTGAGGGTGCTGACGTCCAGGTTCCGGTAGTGGAAGAATTTCTCCAGGGCGGGCATCCAGCGGGCCAGAAAGCGCCGGTCCTGGCAGATGCTGTTGCCACACATGGGCGAGGCACCCGCTGCAACATGCGGCGCCAGGAACTCGAGCGTGAGCCTTTCCGCCTCGGCCACGCTCACCGGGCTGGCACGCACACGCGCCAGCAGACCGCTGCCGCCGTGCTGGCGCTGGTTCCACTCGTCCATCAGCGCCAGCACCGCGTCGTTCTGGTGGATGGCGAACTGCGGGCCGTCGGCGCTGACATTGAGGTCACGGTCGGTGACGACAGTGGCGATCTCGATGATGTGGTCCCGCTCGGGACTCAGCCCGGTCATCTCCAGGTCGATCCAGATCAGCTGGTCCTTGCTGCTCACGCCCGGCTCCCACTGCGATCAGGCATCATAGCAGGGTGACCGCACCACCCACTCCAGGTACCGGTGGCGCACCGGCGCCGCAGGCGGCGCTGGTGCTCGTCGCACACGGCGCCACGGCGCGGGTGCGCCTGGCAAGCGGTGAGGAAGTGCTGGCGCGCGCCGCCGGCCGTGACCTGGAATTCGTTTGCGGTGACGAAGTGCTGTGCGCCTGCGACACGCAGCACGGACAGTGGCAGATGCAGCAGGTCACGGCACGCCGCACGGCACTGTACCGGACGAACGCACGCGGCCAATCCGAACTCGTGGCCGCGAACCTCAGCCTGCTGGTGGTGGTGCTGGCGCCGAGTCCGACACCCGATCTGTTCCTGGTGGACCGCTACCTGGCCGCCGCCAGCTGTGCCGGCATGGCTGCCCTCCTGCTCGCTAACAAGGCCGACCAGGCCTTCGCGCCGGAGGACGAGCAGGGGCTGTCGGAGTACGCGGCGCTGGGCCTCACGATCTGCCGCTGCAGCGCCCGGAGCGGCGCGGGACTCGAGGCGTTGCGCGCGCAGCTGCTCGGCCAGGCCGTGATGCTGGTGGGCCAGTCAGGCGTGGGCAAGTCCTCGCTGCTGCGGGTACTGGTTCCCGGCAGCGACGCGCCGGTGGGCGAATTGCTGCGCAGTACAGAAGGCCGCCACACCACGAGCGCGGCGCGCCTTTACGCCCTGCCCGGCGGCGGGCTGCTGATCGATTCGCCCGGCGTGCGCGATTTCGCGCCCGCCGTGGCCGCGCTCGAGCCGCGCGCGCTGGGGTTCGCCGAAGTGGGCCAGCATGCGCCGCAATGCCGCTTCGCCGACTGCCAGCACCTGCGGGAACCGCACTGCGCGGTAGTGGCCGCCGTGGCCGCGGGAACCATCAGTGCACGCCGTTACGAAAGTTACCGCCGCCTGCGCCGGCTGCGCGCCCAGCTGCTCGAGCGTACGCCCTACGCGCGGCGCTGAGGCCGCTCGCACCAGGGCTAGATGGCCTGCCGGCCCGCGAGTGCGTGGGCCAGCGTACCCCCGTCGATGTACTCCAGTTCGCCGCCGACCGGAACGCCGTGCGCGATGCGGCTGGCCGGGACGCCGCGTTGATGCGCCAGTTGCGAGAGGAAATGGGCGGTGGCTTCCCCTTCGACCGTCGAGTTCGTCGCCAGGATCACTTCGCGCACGCCCCCGGCTCCCAGGAGCGAGTCGAACTGCGCGCTGCCCAGCTGCTCCGGTCCGATGCCATCGAGCGGCGAGAGGTGTCCCATCAGCACGAAGTAGCGCCCGCGATAGCCGCCCGACTGTTCGATGGCGACCACATCGGCGGGCGACTCCACCACGCACAGCAGCGCCGCATCGCGCTGCGGGTTGGCGCAGATCTCGCACAGTTCGGCCTCGGTGAGCATGCGGCATTGCCGGCAGCGCCCCACCCGCTCCGCGGCCCGCTGCAGCGAGACCGCGAGCGTCTGCGCCGCCGGCCGCGCGTCCTGCAGCAGATGAAAGGCGATGCGCTGCGCGCTCTTCGGCCCCACGCCGGGCAGCGCGCGCAGCGCTTCAATCAGGGCGGCCAGGGCGGGCGAATGCTGCATCGGCTGCGCAGGCTCAGAACGGCAGTTTCATGCCCGGCGGCAGCTGCAGGCCACCCATCAGGCTGGCCATCTTCGCCTGGCTGGCGGCCGCGAGCTTGTGGACCGCATCGTTGAACGCCGCCGCCAGCAGGTCCTCGAGCATTTCCCGATCCTCGCCGATGACGCCCGGCTCGATCTGCACACGCCGCGTTTCATGCCGGCCGTTGATCGTGACCTTGACCATGCCGCCGCCGGCTTCGCCGGTTACTTCCAGCTGCGCAATTTCGCTCTGGGCCTTCTGCATGTTGGCCTGCAGCGCCTGCGCCTGTTTCATCATATTGGCCATGTTGCCACCCATGCCCCTACCCCTCGCTACGCCTGTGATGCTGCCGGGCCACTCAGGCCGGCTTGCGCGGCCGCACCGATTCCGAATTCACGGTGGCGCCAAATCGCTGCTGCAGGGCCTGCACGGTCGGATCGGCCGCGAGCGCGGCGCGCGCGGCCGCGAGGGCCTGCTGGGCGGCCCGATCCTCGGCCTGGGCCGGGGTCTGGACGACGGCCCTGCCGGTCACGATCTCGACTCGCACGGCCTCACCCAGATGCTGACTGAGCGCTTGTGCGAGGCGCTGTTCGCGCGTGCGCGTGTGCGCGGCGGCATTGTGGGGATCGAGCGTCAGGCGGATCAGCCCTGCGCCGCGCGTGAGCAGCGCACAGTTGAGGGCCAGCATGCGGGTCGGACCGTCCAGTTCCAGCGCCGCGACCAGCGAACTCCAATCCGCGGGCGGCGGCGCATCCGCCGCCGCGCCGGGCGCAGCGGCTGCCACTTCGACCGGCGGCCGTGTCGCGAGGGGTGGCGGTACCGCGACGGGTGGCGGTAACGCGACGGGCGCCGCGGCCGTGACCGGCGCAGGGGTCTCGGGCCTGAAGGCGAGCATCCGGATCAGCGTCATGCGAAAGCCGGTGCGCGGCTCGGGGGCCAGCGCCAGATCGCGCCGGCCGAGGATGGCGGTCTGATAATAGAGCTGCACGTCTTCCCTTGAGAGGCTCGCGGCGAGCTCGCGCACCACTGCGAGCGGAAACTGCTCATCGCCGGCGTATTCCGGCAGCAGCAGCTGAAGCGCGATGCGCTCGAGCAGGGCCGCCAGCTGATCGAGAATCTGGCCGTAGTCCGGCGCAAATTCAGCGAGCGCCTCGGCGGCGTCGAGCAGGGCCGGCGCATCGCCGCGCGCCAGGAGCGAGGCGATCCGCTCCACGTGATCGCGCGTGACGGCACCCAGCATGGTGCGCGCGTCGGCCTCGCGGGCGACTCCATCGCCGAAGGCCAGCAGCTGGTCGAGCAGCGAGAGGGCGTCGCGCATGCTTCCATCCGCGGCCTGCGCCAGCAGCTGCAGGGCCGCGGGTTCGTAAACCAGCTGCTCCGCGGCCAGTATGTGCGCCATGCGGGCGTTGATCAGTGCCACCGACAGGCGCTTGAGATTGAACTGCAGGCAGCGCGAGAGCACGGTGACCGGGAGCTTCTGCGGATCGGTCGTGGCCAGCAGGAATTTGACGTGCGGCGGCGGTTCCTCGAGCGTCTTGAGCAGCGCGTTGAAGGAACTGGCCGACAGCATGTGCACTTCGTCGATCAGATAGATCTTGAAGCGGCTGGGGCTCGGCGCGTACTGCACGTTGTCGAGCAGCTCGCGCGTATCATCGACCTTGGTGCGCGATGCCGCGTCGACTTCGATCAGGTCGATGCTGCGTCCGGCCTCGATCTCGCGGCAGCTCGCACACTCCAGACAGGGTTCGGCGCTCACGCCGCGCTCGCAGTTCAGGCACTTGGCGAGGATCCGCGCCACGGTCGTCTTGCCCACACCGCGCGTGCCGGCGAACAGGAAGGCGTGGTGCACGCGGCCGCTCGCGAGCGCGTTGCTCAAGGGTCGCAGCACGTGCTCCTGCCCGATCATCTCGGAGAAGCGGCGTGGACGCCATTTGCGTGCGAGTGCGGTGTAGGCCATGGGCGGACTAGCGGTGTCCCGCTGGGCTTGAGGAGGCAGCCCGCGCCGGTCGCCCCTCGGCGCCCGACGCGACCGTTACCGCTGCTCCCTTCCGGGCCTGACGGGGTTGGCGGCTCGTCGTCGCGAGGGAACCGGCGCGGACCACCACGGTACGGTGGCGGAGAGGGTGGGATTCGAACCCACGAACACCCGTGAAGATGTTACTGGAATTCCAGTCCAGCGCCTTCGACCGCTCGGCCACCTCTCCATTCAACATGTTACAAGGTAATCTTAAAGGCATTTCTGCGTGATGGCACCGCCGCCGCAGTGCCGCCCTGTCCGCCGGCCATTGTAGCAAGGCACTCAGCTCTTGTAGCTGGGCGGGCGGGACAGGCAGGGATCCTGGGGATTGCGCGGGCGCTCGGGCTCGCTCAGGGGCGGAATCTTGATGGCGTTGCGCGTGTCGGGTGCGTCCAGGCCTGCCGGGACCTGCAGCGGAGGCAGGTTCCGGGCGCCGGCGCCGATGATGGGCTCTCGGCATTTGGAATGGCTGCCGTGATGAAACCAGGAACAGCCGCTGCTCGCGAGCAGCACCACGCCCAGCGCGAGCAGCTGGCGGATACTCGACCCGGAAATTCTCATGCGCGACGCGCCAGCGGTGCGAGGGCGCCGGCCTGGGCGGCGTGCAGCGCCGCGCGTACCCGCGCCTGCGCGGACTCGCTCAGCCAGGTGAGCGGCAAGCGGATGCCGGAGTTGATCATCTTCATTTCAGCGAGCGCCCATTTGACCGGAATTGGATTGGACTCGGCGCCGAGCTCACGGTGCAGCGCGCTCAGCGGGCCGTCCAGTCGTTCCGCTTGCGCCCGCTCGCCCTGCGCGGCCGCGGCCACGACGGCCGCCATGGCCGCCGGCACCACGTTGGCGCTCACCGATATGACCCCGGCGGCACCGGCCAGCACGGCCTCCCGCGCCGTGGCATCGTCTCCGGACAACACGGTGAAGCCCGCGCCCGAGGCGCTGATCAATTCACGGATCCTGGAAACATCGCCCACAGCCTCTTTGATGCCGACCACGCCGGGGAGTTCAGCGAGCCTGGCCACCGTTGCGGGCAGCAGGTCGACCGCGGTACGACTGGGCACATTGTACAGCAGCACCGGCGCCGGCGCGGCGGCGGCAATGGCGGCGAAGTGGCGGTACAGGCCTTCCTGCGTGGGCCGGTTGTAGGCCGGAGTCACCACCAGCAGGGCATCGGGTCTGCTTTCGGCCAGGCGCCGGACCCGCTCTACCACCGTGGCCGTGCAGCTGCCGCCGACGCCGGCAATAACGGGGACACGGCCCGCGAGCCGGCCTCGCGCTCGCGCCAGCAGCGCGTCCAGCTCGCCGTCGCTCAGGGAAACGGATTCGCCCGTGCTGCCGCCGACGACGACGCCGGCCGTGCCACTGCGCGCGTGAAAATCCAGCAGCCGGTCCCAGGCCTCGAAGTCAATGGCACCATCGCTGAACATGGGCGTGACGATCGCGACCAGACTGCCCGAAAACATGCTTGCCACGGTTCCGATAGCTGCGCTGCCGTTGCCAGAGGAGGGAGCGGGATGTTACGCAGCCAGTGCGACCTGAAGCAAGTCCAGGAAACCGGTACACTCCCGGCCGTGAATGACCCCAACGCTCCTGGCAAGCAGCATCTGGCGGTTTCGGCCATCGGCAGCGACCACACCGGCATGGTGCACGAACTCACGCGCGTGATCACCGACTGCGGCGGCAATATTGCCGAGAGCCGCATGGCTGCCCTCGGCAGCGAGTTCGCCGTGCTAATGCTGGTCACCGGCAACTGGCACACCCTGGCGCGCATCGAATCGGAACTCGGGCGCCTGGCCGACGGCGGTGGCCTGAGCCTGCACCTGCGCCGCACCGAGGCGCGTGCCAGCCGCAAGGATCTGCTCCCCTACTCGATCGACATCGTCAGCCTCGATCAGGGCGGAATCGTCGCCGGCCTGTCCGGCTTTTTCGCGACCCGCAACATCGATATCGGCGAGGTCGCGACACGCAGCTACGCCGCCGCCCACACCGGGGCGCCCATGTTTGCGGTGCAGATGACCATCAACGTGCCGGCCAGGCTCCACGTGGCGCAACTGCGCGAGGAGTTCATGGACTATTGCGACTCGATGAATCTCGATGCCATTCTCGAGCCGGTGAAATCTTGAGCGCGGTGGCACTCGGACGCGTGGTGCCCGATTTTACCCTGCCCTCCACGGCCGGTGAGTCGTTCCGGTTGCGCACCGCGCGCGGCCAGCCGCTGGTGCTGTACTTCTACCCGCGCGATAACACGCCGGGCTGCACGCTCGAGGGGCAGGACTTCCAGCGCCTGCTGGGCGCCTACCGGCGCGCGGGCGTGCGCGTCTGCGGCATCTCGCGCGATGGCATGGACTCGCACCGCAAGTTCTGCGAGAAATTTGCCTTCGGATTCGAACTGCTGAGCGACGAGGACGGCAAGGTCTGCAAGCTGTTCGACGTGATTCGGGAAAAGAACATGTACGGCCGCAAGCTGATGGGAATCGTGCGCAGCACCTTCCTGATCGACGCTGCCGGGAAGCTGCGCCAGGAATGGCGCAAGCTGAAGGTCGCGGGCCACGCGGCACAGGTGCTGGAGGCGGCCAAAGCACTGTGAAAGCCAGGCAACGGCGGCTGTTCGTACTCGATACCAACGTGCTGATGCACGACCCCACGGCGATCTTCCGTTTCGCGGAACACGATATCTACCTGCCGATGGTGGTGCTCGAGGAGCTGGACGCCAACAAGAAGGGCCTGTCGGAGGCCTCGCGCAACACGCGCCAGGCCAGCCGCTTTCTGGACGACATGATCCGCGGCGTCACCAAGGAGCAGATCGATGCGGGCCTGGCGATTCCTTCGGCCCGCACCGACAACCACGGCAAGCAGCCGCCCGCCGGCCGGCTGTTTTTCCAGACCCGCGATCTGGGCAGCGGCCTGCCCGCCAACCTTCCCGGGCACGGTGCCGACAATCTGATCCTGGGCCAGACCCTGGCCCTGCAGAAGCAGCAGCCGCAGACGCGCGTGGTGCTGGTGTCCAAGGACATCAACCTGCGCATCAAGGCGGCCGTCGTCGGCGTGCACGCCGAGGATTACTACAGCGACAAGACGATCGAGGACGCCGACGTGCTCTACACCGGCGTGGAGGCCCTGCCCGCTGATTTCTGGGAGCGGCACGGCCGGGACATCCGCTCCTGGAAGGAAGCGGACCGCACCTGGTACCAGCTCAGCGGTCCGGCCGTCGCCGCCTGGCACGTCAACGAGTTCCTGTTCGAGGACAGCGCGGCGGGGATCGAGGCCATCGTGCGCAGGATCGATCAGGGCACGGCCACGCTCGAGTTGCTGCGGGATTTTCGCAGCGACAGGCACGGTGTCTGGGGCGTCACGGCGCGCAACCGCGAACAGAACTTCGCCTTCAATCTGCTGACCGATCCGGAGATCGATTTCGTGACCATCCTGGGGCCGGCCGGCACCGGCAAGACCCTGCTGGCGCTGGCCGCGGCACTGCTGCAGACCCTGGAGCGCAACCGCTTCGCAGAAATCATCATGACCCGCGTCACCATCCCCCTCGGCGAGGACATCGGCTTCCTGCCCGGCACCGAAGAGGAAAAAATGGAACCGTGGATGGGCGCGCTGATGGACAACCTCGAAGTCCTCACGCGCAGCGAAGAAGGCGGCAACTGGGGCCGCGCGGCCACCAATGACCTGCTGCGCAATCGCATCAAGATACGCTCCATGAACTACATGCGCGGCCGCACCTTCCTCAACCGCTTCGTGATCCTCGACGAGGCGCAGAATCTTTCGCCCAAGCAGATGAAGGCGCTGATCACGCGCGTCGGCCCGGGCAGCAAGCTGGTGGCGCTGGGCAACATCGCCCAGATCGACTCGCCCTACCTCACCGAGACCACCTCGGGCCTGACCTACGTCGTCAACCGCTTTCGCGGCTGGGCGCATTCCGGCCACATCACCCTGGTCCGCGGCGAGCGCTCCCGCCTCGCCGACTACGCTTCCGAGCAGCTCTAGGAGCCCCGGGCGTGCAGGAACCTCCAGCTACCCGCGGGGTCGAATCGCGAATGCAGCCCGCCGAGCACACTGAGCCCAAGCGAAACAGCCGCGGTGGCGCGATCCTGGCCGGATTGCTGTGGGCCGCCGGCGCGCACGCCGCCGGTGATACCGGCGTGGTATCCAGCCAGCTGCCCGACATGGGATCGCCCGAGAATGCGGTGCTCAGCAAGGCCGACGAGTACCAGATCGGGCTCATGGCGATGCGCGAACTGCGCGGCCAGGAGCTGATACTCGAGGATCCGGAGCTGACCGATTACATCCAGCATCTGGGCTCACGGCTGGCCGCCCAGGCGCGCGCCGACGACCAGAACTTCCAGTACTTCATCATCCGCTCCTCCGAGATCAATGCCTTCGCGACCTACGGCGGCTTCATCTGCGTCAACTCCGGCCTCATCCTGCTCACCGAGAGCGAGTCGGACCTGGCCGCGGTGCTGGCTCACGAGACCGCGCACGTGCGCCAGCGCCATATCGCGCGCGCGATTCTGGCGCAGAGCCGCATGTCGCTGAGCACCGCAGCGGCGATGCTCGCGGCCATGCTGATCGGCGTCGCGAGCGGCGCCAACGGCCAGGCCATGGAGGGCGCCATCGCCATGAGCCAGGGCATCGCGCTCCAGCAGGCGATGAATTTCACCCGCGGCGAGGAGGCCGAGGCCGACCGCGTCGGTATCGGCCTGCTCGCGGGTGCCGAATTTCGCACCACCGCGATGGCGGATTTCTTTGAATCCATGGGTCGGCGTGAAGGCGTATCGGAGCTGGCCGGTCCGCTGGACATGCTGCGCAATCACCCCGTCACCCGCGATCGCATCGCCGAGGCGCGTTCCCGCGCCGAGCAGCAGCACGCCGCGGAGATCAACGAATCGATCCTGTACTCCTGGATGCGCGAGCGCCTGCGCGTGCTGGTCGCCTCGGGCGAGACCGACATGACGGCCTACTACGCCAGGCTGCGCGACCGGCGCGAGCTCAGCGATCCGGAGCGTTACGGCGAGGCGCTGGCGCGGCTGCGCGGCGCCCAGGCAGGTGCGGCCGTCGATACGCTGCGGGAACTGCTGGCCAAATACCCGCAGATCACCGCCCTGTACTCGGCGCTCGGCCAGGCGCTGCAGGCGGACCACCAGCCGGCCGCGGCGCTGGCTGATTTTGAACGCGCCATGGGGCTGTTTCCGCGCAACGTGCCGCTGGCGGTGCGCTATGCCGACACGCTGATGCTGAATGGCAAGGCCCGCCAGGCCCACGCCCTGCTGCTGGACGTGTTCAACAATACGGTGCCCACGCCGGAGCAGATCCGCCTGACCGCACTGGCCGCCAGCGCGGCCGGTGACACCGGCGACGCCTACTACTACATGTCCGAATACCACATCAGCAATGGCGACCTGCCGCTGGCCAACCAGCAGCTCGAGCTGGCGCTGGCCTCCCCCAATCTCACCTCGGTGCAGCGGCAAAGATTCCGGGCACGCCTGGATGAGATACGTGAGTGGTTGCGCGAACAGCGCCTCTCGCGCGCCAGCCCGCAATAGGGACCTGTTAAACTGCAGCGATGCCGATCAAGAATCTCGCCGCGGCAGCGGCCGCCCTATTTTTCATGGCCGGATGCGCCAGCGTCCCGGCGGCCAAGCGCGACGCGCGCGATCCGCTGCAGCGCTTCAATCGCGGTGTCTACCGCTTCAATGTCGCCACCGACCGGGCCGTCTTCCGCCCCGTGGCCAAGGCCTGGCGCGCGGTGGTGCCGCGCCCGCTGCGGCGGGGGCTCGGCAACTTCGTCGACAATCTCGAATACCCGGGCACCATCCTCAATGATTTCCTGCAGGGGAAAGTGGCTGACGGCGGGCGCGACTTCACCCGGCTGCTGATCAACAGCGTAGCGGGGCTGGGTTTCTTCGACCCGGCGACGCGGGCAGGGTTCGAGCGCCACGACGAAGACTTCGGACAGACGCTGGGCAAATGGGGCGTGCCGCCGGGCCCCTACCTCATGGTGCCGCTGCTCGGTCCGTCCAGCTTGAGGGATGCGCCGGCCAAGCTCGCCGACGAGTACAGCAGCGGCCGCCACTACATCAAGGATTCCACCGTGCGCTGGGGCCTGTGGGTCACGGAAAAACTGGAACTGCGCGCCTCGCTCCTGGACACCGATGCGGTGCTCGCAGGCACCTACGACCCCTACGCCTTCGTGCGCAATGCCTGGCTGCAGCGCCGTGAATACCTGGTCAAGGACGGCGCTGTGGATGAAGTGCCGGCAGACCTCGGCGAGGACCTGCCGCCCGATCCCGCCCCGGGCCCCGACACCAGTCCCAACTAGGACGCGGCAGCACCGCCGAGCAGCAGGGCCTCGACATCACTGAGCCGCGCCAGCGCCAGCATCGCGGCCGGCAGGGCCGTGAATCGCATCGTGCGCCCCGCAGCGCGTGCCCAGGCGAGCCAGTCGATCAGCAGCGCCAGGCTGGCGCTGTCCACGCGCGCCACGGCACTGAGGTCGATCTCGAGTTCACCGCCGTGGGCAGCGAAGGCCTGCAAGCCCTCGCCGCGCAGCCTCGGCGCGCTCGCCATGGTCAGCGCGCCCGACAGCAGGAAGCGTCCCGCACCGGCGTCCTTCACGGCCGCCTCGTTCGCGCCCGCGGCGCGGGCAGTGCCGGTCCCGCTCACTTGCGGCCGCCCCCTTTCTCCAGGCGCGCAATCAGGGACTCCACCCCGTTCTGCTCGATCTCGGCGCCAAAGTCATCGCGAAAGCTCTTCACGTAACTGATGCCTTCGATGATGACGTCCCAGGCCATCCAGCCCCGGGCCGTGCGGTGCAGGCTGTAATTCACGGCGACCACCCCGCCGTCGCTCTTGCGCACCAGGGTACGCACCGTGGCGCTGGTCGCCGCCGGGTCGCCCCGGTAAGGCAGCACCTTGAGCCGATCGTCCGTGAAATCCAGCAGGGCCGTGCCATAGCTGTTCAGCAGGGAATGATAGAAGCTGTTGACGAAGCGCTCGCGTTGCTCGGGGCTCGCGCTGTTCCAGTGCCTCCCGAGCACCAGCCGCGCCGAGTACTCGGTGTCGAAGTGCGGCAGCAGGATCCGGTCGACGAGCGCGTTGACCTTCGCCGGCTCCTTGCGGTAGTCGGCACGGTGGGCGTCCAGGTCGCGCAGCATTTCCTGGGCAGCGGACTCGATGAGCAGCCCCGGGTCGGTATCGATGACGCCGCTGGGCGCCGGTGGCGTTGCCGCGGTATCAGGGGCCGCCAGCGCCGCGCGTGGCGCGGCCAGAGCCAATAGCTGCAGGGCCGCCATGCAGGCCACGAAGGCGCTGATCCGCGGCAGGGTTCGAGCGCAATCTCTATTTCGCATTACTGTCCTTCTTGCCGGCCACGCTGGCAAACAGCCTGTTGACGAGATCCTCGAGCACCAGCGCCGACTGCGTAAACTGCATCTGGCTGCCCTCGGTCAGGTAGGTATTGGATCCGCCGGGAGTGCTGAAGCCGACGTACTTGGCGCCCAGCAGTCCGGAGGTCTGGATCGCGGCAAAGGTATCCTCGGGAATCTCGCGGTAGCGGCGTTCGATGCCGAGCGTCACGTGTGCCTTGAAGGTGCTGCTGTCGAAGCTCACCGCATTGACGCGGCCGATGCGCACGCCGGCCATCGTGACCGGCGCACCGACCTTCAGGTCGCCGATGTTGTCGAAGTCAGCGCTGACCTGGTACATGTCCCGGGCATTGCTGAGCTGGATCCCGCTGCCCGGCAGCTGGGTGGTCAGGAACGCCAGCGCCGCAAATCCCAGCAGTACGAACAGCCCAGTGCCGACTTCCAGACTCCGATTGGGATTGGCCATGACTTTCTGCTCCTCAGGAACGTAGGAACGCCGCGGTCAGCATGTAATCGAGTATCAGCGTCAGGACCGCCGAGCTCACCACCGTGCGCGTGGTCGCCAGTCCCACGCCTTCGGCCGTCGGCTCGGCATGATAACCCTCGTACACGGCCATCAGGCTGCAGGCCAGGCCGAAGCACAGGCTCTTGACCAGGCCCTGCGTGACATCGCGCATCTCGACCGCGCCCTGCATCAGGGACCAGAAGGTGCCCGAATCGACGCGCAGCAGGCCGACGCCGATGAGCTGCGCACCGAAGATGCCGACGGCATCGAAGATCGCGGTCAGCAGCGGCACCGCGATGAGGCCGCCCAGAAAACGCGGCGCGACCACGCGCCGCACCGGATCGACCGCCATCATCTCCATCGCCGTGAGCTGATCGGTCGCGCGCATCAGGCCGATCTCGGAAGTCAGGGAGGTGCCGGCGCGGCCCGCAAACAGCAGCGCCGTGATCACCGGACCCAGTTCCTTGACCAGGCCCAGGGCCGCGGCCTCGCCGAGCGCCGACTCGGAACCAAAGCGCTGCAGCAGATCATAGCCCTGCAGTCCCAGCACCATGCCGACGAACAGGCCGCACAGCATCACGATGATCAGCGAGCGGCCCCCGGCGTTGTAGATCTGGGCCACCAGCAGGCGCGGCTGGGCGAGTGAGGGCAGGCACTGTCCGGCGACCCGTCCCAGAAACAGGGTGACGCGCCCGACCTTGACGAGGGCGGCACGCAAGGGCAGCAGCAGAGTGCTAAGCATCCGCAGAGCCCAGCAACTGCTCGCGGTAATCCGGCGCGGGAACGTGGAAGGGCACCGGGCCGTCCGGCAGGCCGTTCATGAACTGCTTGACGACCGGCGCGGCGGTCGTGCGCAATTCGGCCGGGCTCCCGGCCGCGACCACACCCCCGTTGGCCAGCAGGTAACTCTGGTGAGCAATGCGGCTGATCTCCTGCACGTCATGCGTGACCACGATCGTGGTGATGCCGAGCGTCGCGTTCAGCGACTGGATGAGCCTGAGGATCACACCCAGCGAGATCGGGTCCAGACCCACGAACGGTTCATCGTAAATCAGCAACTCCGGATCCATCGCGATCGCCCGCGCCAGCGCCACGCGCCTGGCCATGCCTCCGGACAGGGCCGACGGCGCCAGTCCCGCGGCGCCACGCAGGCCCACGGCCTGCAATTTCATGAGTACCAGTCGCCGCAGCAGGGGTTCAGGCAGGCGGGTGTGCGCGCGCAGCGGAAACGCCACGTTTTCGAACACGCTGAGGTCGCTCATCAGCGCGCCGTTCTGAAACAGCATGCCGATGCGGCGGCGCAGGCCGTAAAGGTCCGCGCGCTTCAGCGCCGGCACATTCTCGCCAAACACCGTCACGCGGCCGGCTGCCGGCCGGATCGCGCCCATCAGCAGACGCAGCAGCGTCGTCTTGCCCGTGCCGCTGGGCCCCAGTACGGCGGTGATCTCGCCGTGCCGCGCCTGCAGACTCAGGTTTTCAAAGATGCGCCGGCCGTCGATCGCGTAGCGAACACCGCTGACCTCGACGACCGGCGCGGCCGCGGTGTGTGCACTCATCAGGCAGCCTGTGACTCCATGCCGGTCTTGTAGCGACCGCTCCGGGCCAGACCGTTCAGTCGCGCCCAGCGCGCAAACTCGCGCTGGCCGGCCGCCACGTTGGCGCTCTTGCCGCCCCAGGCAGCGAGCGCGGCGTCCTGCAGGGCGCGGCCATAGCTGAATGACAACTGCCAGGGCAGGTTCCCCGCCGCATTCATCAGCGACAGGTGCAGGGTCGCCTCGGCCGGCGACTGGCCGCCGGAAAGGAAGGCGATGCCGGGCACCGCCGTCGGCACGTGGCGGCGCAGGCAGCGCACGGTCGCGGCGGCCACCTGCTCCGGGCTCGCCGGTTGCGGGCATTTCTTCCCCGCGATGACCATGTTCGGTTTCAGGATCATGCCTTCCAGGTGGATGCGGTGAGCGTGCAGCTGCTGGAATACCTCGGCCAGCACGGCGTCGGTGACCTCTTCGCAGCGCTCGATGGTGTGCGCTCCATCCATGAGCACTTCCGGTTCGACGATCGGCACGATGTTTTGTTCCTGGCACAGCGCCGCGTAACGCGCCAGCGCCTGGGCATTGGCGTGTATCGCGAAGGCCGTGGGGATCCCCGCACCTTCGCAAAACGCGCGCCCAGCCCGTAGTACTCGAGGAGCCGTTCCCGCAGCCCGTCGAGGCCTTCGGTGATCGTCTCGTTGGGGAATGCGGCCAGGGGCTTGGCGCCCGTATCCACCTTGATGCCGGGCAGCACGCCCAGTTGCCCGAGGTAAGCGCCGAATGGCACGCCGCTGCTGGTCTTCTGCCGCAACGTCTCGTCATAGAAAATCACGCCGCTGATCGACTTGGCCATGTCAGGCGTGCTCAACAGCAGGTCGCGATAGGCGCGCCGCGACTCTTCCGTCGACTCCAGGCCGATCTTGTCGAAACGCTTCTTGATCGTACCGGAGCTCTCGTCTGCTGCCAGGATGCCTTTGCCCGCGGCGACCATCTGCACCGCTACGCCCTCCAGATCTGCCCGTCTCATGCGCTTGCCTCCAAAAAAGGGGTGGCAAGCATAGCAAACGTGGCGCATTCCTCTTTAAGTCCAACCAATCTAGGACTAAACTAGTCCTAGATATCAGGCACCGGGGTCCAGGACGCCTATGTTGCGCATCAGCAAAATGACCGACTACGCCACCGTGCTGCTGGCGCGGCTGGCGTGCGTGCCGGATCGGCAGATGACGGCCGGGCAGCTCAGTGCCCAGTCCCACATCGCCACGCCCACCGTCAGCAAGGTGATGAAATTGTTGCACCGCCGACAGCTGGTGAGCTCCACCCGTGGCCTGCATGGCGGCTACCGCCTCGCCCGTCCCGCCGCCGAGATCACCGCCGCCCAGATCCTGGACGCCCTGGAAGGGCCGATGGCCCTGATCGAGTGCGCGCAGCAGCCGCACCGCTGCGGCATCGAAAGCACCTGTGGCGTGGGCCGTGCCTGGCAGCGGGTCAACCTCGCGATCCGCCGCTCGCTGCAGGAAATTACGCTGCTCGAACTGGCCGGCCTGGGCGGCGAAGCGGTGCGATTCGCGGCGCTGGAGCGACAGCTGCGCGGTGGTCGCAGCCCGCCCTCCGCCCCGGCCGCCCCCGCGCCGGCCGGTGGCACGGAACGCCGATGAGCAGCAATCCGGATCTCACCGCGCTCTTCGATCGCGGCTACCAGCACGGCTTCGTCACCGATATCGAGTCCGACACGGTGCCTCCGGGCCTCGACGAATCGGTGATCCGGCTGATCTCCGCCAAGAAGCGCGAGCCCAGGTTTCTGCTCGACTGGCGCCTGCGCGCGTTCGAACACTGGCTCACCATGCGCGAGCCGCACTGGGCGCACCTGCACTACCCGGCGCTCGACTACGGGGCGATTTCCTATTACTCGGCGCCCAAGCCCAAAGGCGACGCGCCCAAGAGCCTGGCCGAGGTCGATCCCAAGCTCCTCGAGACCTACGCCAAGCTCGGTGTCCCGCTGCACGAGCGCGCCCGGCTGGCCGGCGTGGCGGTGGACGCCGTGTTCGACAGCGTGTCGGTGGCCACCACCTTCAAGGAACGGCTCGCCGCAGCAGGCGTGATCTTCTGCCCATTCTCCGAGGCCGTCGCCTCCCACCCGCAACTGCTCGAGCAATACCTGGGCAGCGTGGTGCCTTACACGGACAATTTCTTCGCCACCCTGAATTCCGCGGTGTTCTCCGACGGCTCCTTCGTCTACGTCCCGCCCGGCGTGCGCTGCCCGATGGAGCTGTCGACGTATTTCCGCATCAATGCCGCGAACACCGGGCAGTTCGAGCGCACGCTGATCATCGCGGCCGCGGGCAGCCACGTCAGCTATCTGGAGGGCTGCACGGCGCCGATGCGCGATGAGAACCAGTTGCACGCCGCCGTCGTGGAGCTCATCGCGCTCGATGACGCGCAGATCAAGTATTCGACGGTGCAGAACTGGTACCCGGGCGACGCGCAGGGGCGCGGCGGCATCTTTAACTTCGTGACCAAGCGCGGTGAATGCCGCGGGCGCAATTCGCGCATTTCGTGGACCCAGGTCGAGACCGGCTCGGCCATCACCTGGAAATATCCCGGTTGCGTGCTGCGCGGCGAGAATTCCGTGGGCGAGTTCTATTCGGTCGCGACCGCCAACAACTACCAACAGGCCGACACCGGCACGAAGATGATTCACATCGGCGCCAACAGCCGCAGCACGATCGTGTCCAAGGGCATCTCCGCGGGGCACGGCCAGAACACCTACCGCGGCCTGGTGAAGATCATGCCCTCGGCACGCGGCGCCCGCAATTTCACGCGCTGCGATTCACTGCTGCTCGGGCCCCACTGCGGTGCCCACACCTTCCCGTACATCGAGACGCGCAATCCGGGCGCGACCGTCGAGCACGAGGCCAGCACCTCGCGCATCAGCGAGGACCAGCTCTTCTACTGTCAGCAACGGGGCCTGAGCACCGAGGACGCCGTCAATATGATCGTCAGCGGCTTCTGCCGCGATGTCTTCAGGGAGCTGCCCATGGAATTCGCCGTCGAGGCCCAGAACCTCCTGGCCGTCACCCTCGAAGGAGCGGTCGGGTGAACACACCGCTCCTTGAGATCGACAAGCTGACCGTCAGCGCCGGGGGCACGCCGGTGCTGCACGGGGTATCGCTGACCGTGAACGCGGGCGAAGTGCACGCCATCATGGGCCCGAACGGATCGGGCAAGAGCACGCTCGCCCATGTGCTCGCCGGGCGCCCCGGTTACCAGATCACCGGCGGCACGGTACGCTTCGACGGCGCCGACCTGCTCGCCCTGCCTGCCGAAGAGCGCGCCCGCGCGGGCCTGTTCCTCGGCTTCCAGTATCCGGTGGAAATCCCCGGCGTCAGCAACGCCTACCTGCTCAAGGCCGCGCTCAACGCGCGCCGCCGCCAGCAGGGCGAGCAGGACATCGACGCGTTCGACTTTCTCAATATGGTGCGCGAGCGGATGCGCACCATGCACATCGACGACGCGCTGCTGACGCGCGGCGTCAATGAGGGTTTTTCCGGCGGCGAAAAGAAGCGCAACGAGGTCCTGCAGATGCTGGTGATGGAGCCGCGCCTGGCGCTGCTCGACGAGACCGATTCCGGCCTCGACATCGACGCACTCAAGATCGTCGGCCGCGGCATCAACAGCCTGCGCGCGGCCGAGCGCGCCGTGGTGGTGATTACGCACTATCAGCGCCTGCTCGACTACGTCGTGCCCGACCAGGTCCACGTGCTGGCCCGCGGGCGTATCGTGCGCAGCGGCGATCGCGCCCTGGCGCTCGAGCTCGAGCGGCGCGGCTACGACTGGCTGCTCGAGGCGGCCCCGGCGATGGCATGAACGCCCTGGAGCGCATCCTGTCCGAATTCGGCGCCGCCGATGGCGCCGCACCAGCGCGCCTGGCCGCGGCCCAGGCCCTGCGCACGCACGCCCTGCCCACCCGCCGCGAAGAGAACTGGCGCTATGCCAACCTGCGGGCACTTGAAGCGGTGCGTAGTTTCCTGCCCGGGCCACCGGCGGCCGTCAGCCCCGCCTTGCCGCCCGCACTGCCCGGTTACGCGCGCCTGGTGTTCATCGACGGACGCCACCAGCCGGAACATTCGCTGCCCGATGCCGCCCTGATCGACAGCCTGCGTCGCAGCGGCGCGCGCATCGCCGCGGCCAGCGAGGGGCCATTCGTGTCCGCAGGCGACGGCCGCTTCGGCCTCATCGCCCGCATGTTCGCCCCCGAGCCCCTCGCCCTGCGCGTGGAGGGGACCCTCGCGCTGGAACTCATTTCAATCACGACCGCAGAGGCCCGCGGGAGTTACCTCGAGCTCGATCTGCAGCTGGCGCCGCACGCGCAGCTCGAACTGGTGGAGCGGCATCTGGGCGGCGCCGGCCCCACGGGGTGGAGCTGCGTGCAACTGGCGCTGCAGCTCGGCGAACAGGCGCAACTGACGCACACCCGCCTGCTGCAGAGCGCACCGGATGCGCTGCACTACGATACGGTCGGGGTCTGGGTCGCAGCGCAAGGCCACTATCGGCTGCGCCAGGTGGGCGCCGGCGCCCAGACCGCCCGCAGCACCACGCAGGTGCGCCTTGGCGGTCGCGATGCCAGGACCCATATCCGGGCCCTGGCGACCGCCCACGGGGCCCAGGTCTGCGACGCCCTGATCAGCGTGCTGCACGAGGCGCCGGGTACGCGTAGCGATCAGCTGTTCCGCGGCATCGCCAGCGACCGCGCTCACGTGGCCTGCAGTGCCGACGTGCAGGTGGCCGCCGCTGCGCCGGGTGCACGGGTGGTGCAATCGCTCCGTGGCCTGATCGATGGCGCCGGCGCGGAGGTCGATCTGCGTCCGCGGCTCACGATCAACACCGACGAGGTTCAGGCCTCTCACGGCGCCACCACCGGAAGGCTGGATGAGGACCTGCTGTTTTATCTGCTGTCGCGCGGCCTGGCGCCGGCCGAGGCGCGCTCGCTGCTGAAGTGGGCGTTTCTGGCCGAGGCCCTCCATGCGATCGAGGCGCCGGAGTTGAGGCGCGCGGCCGGCCAGGCCGCCGCGGCCCGGCTCGCGGACACTCCGGCGACGGAACTGCTGCAGTGAACGCACCGCCCGCCATGCTCGCCGACACTTATCTGGACGCCCAGGGACGGCTCCGGGCCGAACGGGTGCGCGCGGATTTTCCGATCCTGGGCCGCGAGGTGCACGGCCGCCCGCTCGTGTATCTCGACAGCGCGGCCTCCTCGCAGCAGCCCCGGGCGGTGCTCGATGCGACCGAGCATTACGCCACGACCAGCCACGCCAATGTGCATCGCGGCGTTCACACCCTCAGCCAGGAGGCCACCGCCGCCTTTGAAGCCTCGCGCGAGACCGTGCGCCGCTTCATCAACGCGCGCAGTACGCGCGAGATCATCTACACCCGCGGCACCACCGAGGCCATCAACCTGGTCGCACGCTCCTGGGGCGGAGCCCAGCTCGGTGCCGGCGATGAAGTGCTGATCACGCATCTCGAACATCACGCCAACATCGTGCCCTGGCAACTGGCCTGCGCCGCGGCGGGCGCGCAGCTCATCGCCGCGCCCCTGACGCCCACGGGCGAGCTCGAACTGGACGCCTTTCTCGAGCTGCTCGGGCCCCGCACCCGGCTGGTGGCACTGGCCCATGTGTCCAATGCGCTCGGCACGACGCTGCCCGTGGCGCGGATCATCGCCGCGGCTCACGCCCGGGGTGTGCCGGTCCTGCTCGACGGCGCCCAGGCGATCGCCCACCAGCGCGTCGACGTGCAGCAGCTGGACTGCGACTTCTACGCTTTCTCGGGCCACAAGATGTACGCGCCGACCGGCATCGGCGTGCTGTACGGACGCGAATCGCTCCTGGCGGCGATGCCGCCCTGGCAGGGCGGCGGCGACATGATCCTGAGCGTCAGCATCGCGCGCAGCACCTACAACGAACTGCCCTGGAGGTTTGAGGCCGGCACGCCCAACATTTCCGGTGCGATCGGGCTGGCCGCAGCCATCGATTACCTGGAAGCGCTCGGGCGCGATCGCGTCGCCGCGCATGAGCAGCGCCTGCTGAGGCTGGCGACCCCGCAGCTGGCCGCCATCCCCGGCCTGCAGATCATCGGCACGGCGCCCGGGAAAGCCGCCGTCATCTCCTTCACGCTGGCCGGCGTGCACCCGCACGACATCGGCACCATCCTGGATCAGGAGGGCATCGCGATCCGTACCGGCCATCACTGCGCCATGCCGGTGATGACCTACTACGGACTGGCGGCCACGGCCCGGGCCTCGTTCGCCTGCTACAACACCGAGGCGGACGTTGCCCGATTGCTGGCGGGCCTGGAGCGGGTGCGCGAGGTGTTCGCCTGATGGACATCCGCGATCTGTACCGCGACGTGATCCTCGATCACAACCGCAGCCCCCGCAATTTCGGCCGGCTCGAGCCGGCCGACGCCGAGGCGCTGGGTCACAACCCCCTGTGCGGGGATTCGCTCAGCCTGACGCTGCGGCTGGCCGACGACCGGTTGAGTGCCATACGCTTCAGTGGCCAGGGCTGTGCCATCTCGGTGGCCTCCGCCTCGATGATGAGCGAGGCGGTCAGCGGCAAGTCGCTGCCCGAAGTCGAGGCGCTGTACCGCGAAGTGCACGCACTGCTCACCGAACCGGCGCACGTGCCCGCGCTCCCGCTGGGCAAGCTCATGGCGCTCGGCGGGGTGCGCGAATTCCCCGCCCGCGTCAAGTGCGCGAGCCTGTGCTGGCATACGCTGCACGCGGCCCTGCAGCGCCATGCCGCGGGCGAACGCCCCGCTGTTTCGACGGAGTGACGATGGCGGGCTACGAAAACGAGCCGGTCATCCTCAGCCGCGACGTCGAGGCCGTCATCGTGCCGGCCGGGACGCCCATCACGCTCAAGCAGGGGCTCGCCGGCTATATCACCCAGGCCCTGGGTGGCAGTTTCACACTCTATATCGAGGGCAATCTCTACCGGATCCCGGGCGAGCAGGCCGACGCCATCGGCAAGGAGCGGGTGCTGCCCCCGCAACTGCCGCCCAACGCGACCGAGGCGGACGTCAAGGACCTGGCCTGGGCGCAGATGCGCCATTGCTTCGATCCGGAAATCCCGATCAATATCGTCGATCTCGGCCTGGTCTACGCCTGCGACGTCAGCGCCAACGAAGACGGCACCCGCAAGCTGAGCGTCACCATGACCCTGACCGCACCGGGCTGCGGGATGGGCGAAGTGCTGGTGCAGGACGTGCGCGACAAGCTGGAAATCATCCCGACGGTCAGCAAGGCTGAGGTGCAACTGGTGTTCGACCCGCCCTGGAGCCAGTCCATGATGTCCGAGGCGGCGCGGCTGCAGACGGGCATGATGTGGTAGCGAGCCCTCCCCGGCCGTGCATGAACTGATCCTGATGCGCCATGCGCAGGCCGCACCGGCCGAACTGGGCGCGGAAGACTACACGCGCCCGCTCACGGCCGCGGGGCGCCGCGCCGCGGCGCAGGCCGCCAGAACCCTCACCGGCGCCGACGTCCCGATCGAGCGCGTCCTGCTGAGCCCCGCGCGCCGCACGCAGGAGACTGCGGCCATCGTGGCGCGCGAACTGAAGCTCGCCGAAACCCTGCTGCAGGCGGTGCCGGAACTGTACGCGGCGCCACTGGCCGTGATCCGCGAGGTGATCAGGCGCGAGCACGGCGGGGCCCGGAGCCTCCTGGTCGTCGGTCACAATCCGGGGATCAGCGAGCTGGCGCGCCAGCTGTCCGTGCAGCCTGGCCGTGGACACCTGCCCACCGCCGGGCTGTGCCGGCTGCCCCTCACTGAGGCACAGTGGCGGCAGCTGACACAACCCTAGACACTTCGGGCACTTTAGAATTTGGCGCGCACCCCGATCGCGTAGCGCGATTCGAACTGCGTGGTGTTCAGCGGCATGTCGGGCCAGACCAAATAGTAGTGCTCCTTCTCGCCCCCGAGATTGGAGCCGTCCACGAACACCTGGAAGTGGCGGGCAAAATTGTAGCTTGCCGACGCGTCCAGATAGAGCGTTGACTTCTGGTACTCCTCGAAGCCGGCTATGCCGCCGTAGTCTTCGGCCACAGCCCGCTTGGAGCGGTAGTTGCCGGCAAGGCGGACCTGGAAACTCTTGTCCTCGTACCAGAGGATGAGGTTCGCCTGTTCCTTCGAGTTCTGCTCGAAGGGAATCGTATTGCCCGCCACGTCCCTGCCCGTGTTGCTGGGCGAGTAGGTGAAGTTGGCATCCAGCCCCAAGTTCGCCCATTTGCCCGGCAGGAAATCGAGCGCCTGCTTCAGGCCGATTTCCACGCCACCGAGCGACTTGCCCGCGCCCTGGGCTGGACCGCTGATCCCGACGCAGCGGCGCACCACGCCGTCCTGGTCGGGCAGGTCGCAACGCACCGCGCTGTCGTTGCGGACGAAACTCGCCACGTCGACATGAAAGGCCGCGATGCTGAACAGGCCGGCGCGGCCGTAGTAGTACTCGAGCGAGACGTCGTAGTTGGTCGATCGCCAGGGATCGAGATTGGGATTGCCGTTCTGCTGGCCGCCGAACACGGCGATGACGGGCGGCGGACCGGCCGAAAAGGCGTAATTCAGGGTCAGCCCGCCGCCCCATTGATCGAGATTGAGCAGCTCCATGTTCTTCGAGAAGGCCAGGCGCAGCCGGAGGTTTTCGTGCAGATCCACGAACAGGTTGCCCACCGGCAGCACGTCGGTGAAGCTCCGGTCGGTGTGAATGAGGCCGAGGTCCTGCGGGCTCACGTAATAGGCCAGGGTGTCTCCGACCTTGTGCTGGTCAATGCCCAGATGAGTCCTGATCAGCTTCAGGCCGACATTGGCGCCAAAGGGATAGCTGCTCCCCCCTTTGAAATTGGCCTGCATGTAGGCGCTCGTCTGGCGGACGTCCACGTGCCAGGTGCCGCCCGGATCATGGTCGCGTATTTCACCCGGATACATGGCGTTCTGGAACGCCAGCACATCGTCCATGACCTTCGGGTCGAGCGCGTAAACGTTCACGCCCTGCACGTCGGCGAGGTGGTTATACAGGCGCGTGTTGTTGGCGATCACCTGGCCCAGCTGGCTCGGATTCAGGCCCACCAAGGGGTTGTTGCGGTAGAAGCCCGTGACCGGATCGCCGGCCTTGCAGGCCCCGGGAACGCTGCCGCCGTCGAGGAGCACATCCGCGGCCTTGTAATGCACATAGCAGCCCCCGGGAACAGGAATCCGGGTGGAGAGATCTTCCGTGCCAGCCACTGGGTCGATGACCGGATTGTAGTAAGCCAAACCGGCATAGACCGGCGCAATCAGGGCGAAGCTCTCGTTGTCGGCGCTGTGGCTTTCCTGGCGCAGGCCAAAATCGAGATTCAGATTGTGCTCGCTGAACTTGAAATGGCCGTCCGCGCGCAAGGCCTTGATGGTGGCACTGCGATCGTAGTCGCCCTCGGAAGTGACGGTCTTCAGCGCATAGGCATTCACGTTGCCGAGCGTGGCGAGCAGGGACGGGGGCAGGCCGAGCCCCATGTGGTCTCCAGTGAGAGTGATGGTGGCCGGAATGGTGTTGGGCGC
>Ga0209647_1000196_pt1 | contig 55863 bp, 65 predicted proteins | sample GraSoi_2013_60cm_FD_185827 | JGI IMG/M metagenome (GOLD analysis project Ga0209647, IMG submission 185827) | Grasslands soil microbial communities from the Angelo Coastal Reserve, California, USA - Sample 9_17_2013_60cm (SPAdes) (version 2) | ecosystem: Environmental > Terrestrial > Soil >...
GAGCTCTGCCCGCCGTACAGGCGGTTTCCCACCTGGCGCTTGGCGTAGTTCACGAGGATGCGCCGCTGGCCCTTCTCGACGAAGACGACCACGATCGTGACGCCCACCACGAGCGCGAACACGAGGAGCGCCACGAAAGGCGACATGGCGCCGGTGCGCACCAGCTCGGCGCTGCCGCCCAGGGCCGCGGGCAGGCCCGCGACGATGCCGGCGAAGATGATCATCGAGATGCCGTTGCCGATGCCGCGCTCGGTGATCTGCTCGCCCAGCCACATGAGGAACATGGTGCCCGTCATGAGGGTGATCACCGTGGTGATGCGGAAGGCGAGGCCCGCATCGACCACCAGGCCGGGCTGCGCTTCGAGCGCGATCGAGATGCCGAGCGCCTGGAACGCCGCGAGCACCACCGTGCCGTAGCGCGTGTACTGGGTGATCTTGCGGCGCCCGGATTCGCCTTCCTTCTTGAGCGCCTCCAGCTGCGGCGAGACCACCGTCATGAGCTGCATGATGATGGACGCCGAGATGTACGGCATGATGCCGAGCGCGAAGATGGTGAAGCGCGACAGAGCTCCTCCCGAGAACATGTTGAACATGTCCAGGATGCCGCCCTTGTTCTGCTGGAAGAGGCGCGCGAGCTCGCCCGGATCGATGCCCGGCACCGGGATGTGCGCACCGACGCGGAACACGACGAGCGCGGCCAGCAGGAACCACAGCCGGCGCTTCAAGTCGCCGAGCTTGCCGAGGGTCGCGAGGGGGTTAGCCGACAATGTGTCCGGTCCTTATTTGGCCGCGGGCCGGGCTTCGGCGTTGGGCTTGGATTTCGCCACGAGCTTGCGCACGGGGGCGACGACCTCGATCGCCGCGACGCTTCCGCCGGCCTTCTCGATGGCGGCCTTCGCGCCCTTGCTCGCCATCAGGCCCGAGATCTTGAACGCCTTCTCGACCTTGCCCGCGAGGATGATCTTGGCGCGCTTGGTGCCGCCGGGGACGAGGCCCGCCTTCACCAGCGATGCGAGGTCGATGGAGTCCACCGGCACCTTGGCGAGGTCGCCGGAGCGCACCTCGACCGCCTTGTCGATGGTGACGGCGAGGAAGCCGCGCTTCGGCAGGCGACGCTGGAGCGGCATCTGGCCGCCCTCGAAGCCCACCTTGTGGTAGCCGCCGGCACGGGACTTCTGGCCCTTGTGGCCGCGCCCCGCGGTCTTGCCCAGGCCCGAGCCGATGCCGCGCCCGACGCGCCTGCGGTTCTTCTTGGAGCCCGCCGCGGGCTTGATGGTGTTCAGTTCCATGGCTCTATTCCTCGACCTTCACCAGGTAGCTCACCTGGTTGATCATTCCGCGCGTCGACGGCGTGTCCTCGACCTCGACCGTGTGCTGGCGATGGCGCAGGCCCAGGCCCTTCACCGATTGGCGATGGGTGTGGAGCGTGCCGCGCAGGCCCTTCACGAGCGTCACCTTGATTCGCTTGCCGGAGGCGGCCGGCTTCTTCTGTTGGGTCATGTATGCAATCCTCAGCCGGCGATCTCTTCGACCTTCTTGCCGCGCTTGGCCGCGATCTCCGAGGGCCGGCGCTGCTGCACCAGGCCATCCAATGTGGCGCGCACGACGTTGTAGGGGTTGGTGGAGCCGTGGCACTTGGCCGAGATGTTGGTCACGCCCATCACCTCGAAGACCGCGCGCATGGCGCCGCCCGCCTTGATGCCGTTGCCTTCTTGCGCGGGCTTCATCATCACGCGCGTGGCGCCATGCTGGCCGAGCACCTCGTGGTGGATGGTGCCGCTCTTCAGCGAGATCTTCACCATGTTGCGGCGCGCCTGCTCCATCGCCTTCTGGACCGCGACCGGCACTTCGCGCGCCTTGCCCTTGCCCATGCCGATGGAGCCGTCGCCGTCGCCCACCACGGTCAACGCCGCGAAGCCGAGGATCCGTCCGCCCTTCACCACCTTGGTGACGCGGTTCACCGAGATCATCTTCTCCCTCAAGCCGTCGCTACGCTCGTCGGAGCCCTGGTTTCTCTGGTCGTTTCTAGCCATGTGTCGTCCTTAGAACTTGAGGCCGCCCTCGCGGGCCGCCTCCGCCAGCGCCTTGACGCGCCCGTGATAGCTGAAGCCCGCGCGGTCGAAGGCCACCTGGGTGACTCCCGCCGCCTTGGCCTTTTCGGCGATGCGCTTGCCCACCTCGGCGGCCGCTTCCTTCTTGGCGCCATTGGGATGCGCCGCGCGCACGTCCTTCTCGAGCGTCGAGGCCGAGGCGAGCACCTTGCCGCCCGTGGCGTCGATCACCTGCGCGTAGATGTGCAGGTTGGTGCGATGCACCATGAGGCGAACCGCGCTCTGCCGACTGATGCGCACGCGCGTCTTTGCGGCGCGGCGGTTTCTCGATGCTTTCTTGTCCATGTCTTAGCTCCGCTGCCCGAGGAGTTGAGCGGCGACTTGTTGTCCGCTCCAACGACCGCCCCGATGCTTGATCTGTGTCGCGCTCATCACTTTTTCTTTGTTTCTTTCAGCGTCACAACCTCGCCCGCGTAGCGCACGCCCTTGCCCTTGTACGGCTCGGGCGGCTTGTACGCGCGGATCTCGGCGGCGACCTGGCCGACGCGCTGGCGATCGACGCCCTTGATGACGATCTCCGTCTGCGTCGGGGTCTCGGCCTTCACGCCCTCGGGGAGCAGATGCACGACCGGGTGGGAGAAGCCGAGCGACAGGTTCACCTTGTTGCCCTGCGCCTGCGCGCGGTAGCCGACGCCCACCAGGGTGAGCTTCTTCTCGAAGCCTTGCTTCACACCGCGCACCATGTTGGCCACGATGTTGCGCAGCGTTCCGGAGAGCGCGTTGGAATGCTTGCTCTCGTCGGCGGCGGCGAAGGTGACCTTGTCGCCGTCCTTCTTCACCACGACGCTCGAGGCGATCGCCTGCTTCATGGTGCCGAGCGGGCCCTTCACGGTGAGCTCGGCGTTGCCGATGGTGACCTCGACCTTCTCGGGGATCACGACGGGATACTTTGCGATTCGGGACATGGGGGCCGTTCCTTTAGACCACGATGCAGAGGACTTCGCCGCCCACGCCGGTCTCGCGCGCGCGCCGGTCGGTCATCACCCCGCGGGAGGTGGAGACGATGGCGATGCCCAGGCCGTTCATGACGGGCGGGATGTCCTCGCGGCCCTTGTAGATGCGCAGCCCCGGGCGCGATACGCGCTCGATCTTCTCGATCACGGGCTTGCCGGCGTAGTACTTCAGGCCGATCTCGATCATGGGCTTGCCGTCGAGGTCGCGCGTGGCGAAGTCCTCGATGTAGCCCTCGTCCTTCAGGACCTGCGCGATGGCGCGCTTCACCTTCGATGCCGGCATCAGAACGCTCACCTTCTCGGTGGCCTGCGCGTTGCGGATGCGCGTCAGCATGTCGGCGATGGGGTCACTCATGCTCATATATGTGCTCCTACCAGCTCGCCTTGATCATTCCCGGGATCTCGCCACGCATGGCGATCTCGCGGATCTTGTTGCGCCCCAGACCGAACTTGCGGAACGTGCCGCGCGGGCGTCCGGTCATGGCGCAGCGGTTTCGCAGCCGCACGGGGGAGGCATTGCGCGGCAGCGCCTGAAGCTTGGCGCGCGCTTCTTCCTTCGCGTCCTCGGTCGCCTTCGAATCCTGGATGATCGAGAGAAGCTGCTTCCTCTTCTCGGCGAATTTCTTGACGGTCGCGCGGCGCTTGGCCTCGCGGTTGATGACGGCAAGCTTGGCCATTACACAGCCCTCTCAGTCCTGAACGGGAACTTGAACGCGGCGAGAAGCGCCTTCGCCTCGTCGTCCGATTTCGCGGTCGTGGTGATGGAAATGTTCAAACCCCGGAGCGCGTCGATCTTGTCGTACTCGATCTCCGGGAAGATGATCTGTTCCTTGATGCCCATGTTGTAGTTGCCGCGGCCGTCGAAGGCGCGCGCGCCGATGCCGCGGAAGTCGCGCACGCGCGGCAGCGCGATCGTGACCAGGCGGTCGAGGAACTCGTACATGCGCCGGTTGCGCAGCGTCACCATCACGCCCACCGGGTAGCCGTCGCGGATCTTGAACGCCGCCACCGATTTCTTCGACTTGGTGATGACCGGCTTCTGGCCCGCGATCTTCTGCATGTCGCCGGAGGCGTAGTCGAGCACCTTCTTGTCGGCGACCGCCTCGCCCACGCCCATGTTGAGCGTGATCTTCCTGATGCGCGGCACCTGCATCGAGGTCTTGTAGCCGAACTGCTTCATGAGCGCCGGGACGATCGTGTCGCGGTACTGCACCTGCAGGCGCGGGGGCTGCGTCGGCGCGGCCTCCTTCTCGGCCGGCTTCGCCGGCTTTGCGTCCTTGGGCTTCTTCGCTTCCTTGGCCGGCTTCGCGTCGAGCGCCGGCGGCTTGCCTGCGGGCTTCGCGTCCTTGGCGCCCTTGGCGCCCTTCACGTCCTTGTCGCTTTTCTCTTTAGCCATGGTTCTCGCCTCAAACGTCCACGACTTCGCCGTTGGACTTGAAGAAGCGCACCTTGCGGGCGGGGTTGGCGCCCTGCGCTTCCAGGAACTTGAATCCGACGCGGTCGCCCTTGCCGGTGGCGGGGTTCAGCAGCAGCACGTTGGAGATGTGCACCGGCATCTCCTTGTCGATGATGCCGCCCTGCTGGTTCTTCATCGGGTTGGGGCGCTGGTGCTTCTTCACGCGGTTCACGCCCTCGATGAGGACCTTGCCGCTCTCGAAGATGCGAAGCACGCTGCCGCGCTTGCCCTTTTCCTTGCCGGTGGTGACGACCACCATGTCGCCCTTGCGGATCTTCTGCATGTGTCGGCTCCTACAAGACTTCCGGGGCGAGCGACACGATCTTCATGAAGCGCTCGGTGCGAAGTTCCCTCGTCACCGGCCCGAAGATGCGCGTGCCGATCGGCTCGAGCTTGGGGTTCAGCAGCACTGCGGCGTTGGTGTCGAACTTGATCACCGAGCCGTCCGGGCGGCGCACGCCGTGCGCCGTGCGCACGACCACCGCGGAATAGACCTCGCCCTTCTTCACGCGACCGCGCGGCGCAGCACTCTTGATGCTGACCTTGATGATGTCGCCGATGCCCGCGTAGCGGCGCTTTGAGCCGCCCAGCACCTTGATACACATCACCGAGCGCGCGCCGGTGTTGTCGGCGACGTCGAGAATCGATTGCATCTGAATCATTGTTCTATCTCCAACTTGACCCGACCGGAAAATCCGGCCGGACAGTCTTGGATCCGTCTTCCGCCGCGCGACGGCCCCGGGCGGGACAGCCGTACGACTGGTTTTGGGTGCCCCTGCCGGACTGCGAGGCAGGGAGGGTCTGAAAGCAACCGCTATGGGCCCGGGCGTTTGGTGCTGCTGGCTTCGGCTGACGGCGGGCGGCCCCCGGACTCATTCCCGGGCTCACAACTGGACTTGCGGCCTCGAAGCCCGGGCCGCAAGCGAAAGACTGCGATTATAGCACTTTTCGAGCCAACGACGCCAGCCCCGCGGAACTACTCGGGACGGGCGCGCTCCGCGACCTTGGCCACTTTCCACGCCTTGGTCTTGGAAATCGGGCGGCACTCCTCGATCACGACGCGGTCGCCCATCCTGGCGTCGTTGCCCTCGTTGTGGGCGTGGTACTTCTTGGTGCGCTTCACCACCTTGCCGATGGTCGGGTGCATCACCTGGCGCTCGACCATCACCGTGACGGTCTTGTCCATCTTGTCGCTCACCACCGTGCCGGTGAGCTGGCGCTGGTTCTTGGCTTTTGCCTTTGCGGGGCTCGCCGCAGGCTCGCTCATTTCGCGTCCCCTTTCGCCTTCTGGTTGATGAACGTGTGCACGCGCGCGATCTGCCTGCGCAGGCGCTCGATCTCGCTATGCTTAGTGAGGCTCTGGGTGGCGAGTTGCATGCGCAGCCCGAACTGCGCGCGGCGCAGCTCCAGAAGCTCCTTCGTCAGCTCTTCCGCGCTCTTCGAGCGCAGCTCGTCGTTCTTGCTCATAAGTCCTCCGTCACCCGCCGATCGAACGCTGCACGAAAGTCGTGCGGATCGGCAGCTTCGCCGCGGCCAGCGCGAACGCCGCGCGCGCCGTCACCTCGTCGATTCCATCCATCTCGTAGAGCACCTTGCCCGGCACGATCTCGGCCACGAAGTACTCGGGCGAGCCCTTGCCGTTGCCCATGCGGACCTCGGCCGGCTTCTTGGAAATGGGCTTGTCCGGGAATATGCGGATCCAGACGCGCCCGCCACGCTTGATGTGGCGCGTCATCGCACGGCGCGCCGCCTCGATCTGGCGCGCCGTGAGCCGGCCGCGGCCGATCGCCTTCAGGCCGTACTCGCCGAAGGAGACCTTGGCGCCGCGCGTGGCCACGCCTTTGTTGCGGCCCTTCTGCTCCTTGCGGTATTTCCTTCTAGCTGGCTGCAGCATTTCTCACTCCCGGTTTGCCTCTGGGTTTCTTCTCGGGCTCGGGCACGGCGGGCGCCACGGGCTGCTCGCCCTTGCCGAGCACTTCACCCTTGAACACCAGCACCTGCACGCCGATCTTGCCGTACGTGGTGCGTGCTTCGGAGAACCCGTATTCGATGTCGGCACGCAGCGTGTGCAGCGGCACGCGGCCTTCGCGGTACCACTCGGTGCGCGCGATCTCGGCGCCGTTCAGGCGCCCTGCGCTGGTGATCTTGATGCCCTGCGCGCCCAGGCGCATGGCGTTTTGCATCGCGCGCTTCATCGCGCGGCGGAACATCACGCGCTTCTCGAGCTGGCTCGTGATGGAGGCGGCGATCAGCTGCGCGTCGAGCTCGGGCTTCCTGATCTCCTCGATGTTCACGTGGACCGGCACGCCCATCAGCTTCTGCAGCGCGGTGCGCAGGCCCTCGATGTCCTCGCCCTTCTTGCCGATCACCACGCCCGGACGCGCCGAGTAGATGGTGATGCGCGCGTTCTTCGACGGGCGCTCGATCACGATCTTGCCGACCGCCGCGTGCGAGAGCTTCTTCGTCAGGTACTCGCGCACGCGGATGTCCTCGAGGAGCATCCCCGGAAAATTCTTGGTGTTGGCGAACCACTTCGAGGACCAGTTGCGGTTGACCGAGAGTCGAAACCCGATCGGATTGATCTTCTGTCCCATGTCTAGTCCTTTTTCCCGTCGCCGACCGTGAGGAACACGTGGCAGGTGGGCTTCACGATGCGGTTGCCGCGGCCCTTGGCGCGCGCCTGGAAGCGCTTCAGCACGGGACCTTTCTCCACGCAGATCGAGGTGATCTTCAGCTCGTCGATGTCGGCGCCGTTGTTGTGCTCGGCGTTGGCGATCGCGCTCTCGAGCACCTTCTTGATGATCTTGGCGCCCTTCTTCGGGGTGAAGGAGAGGATGTTCAGCGCGTTGCCGATGGGCTGGCCGCGCACCAGGTCGGCGACGAGGCGCCCCTTCTGGGCCGAGAGGCGCACGCCGTAGAGTTTCGCATTCACGTTCATCGCGGTCTCCTTACTTCTTCGGCGCGGCCGGGGCCGGCGTCGTGGGCGCGGCGACCTTGCGGTCGGCCGAGTGGCCCTTGAAGGTGCGCGTGAGCGCGAATTCGCCGAGCTTGTGGCCCACCATGTTCTCCGTCACGTACACGGGGATGTGCTGCTTGCCGTTGTGCACGGCGATGGTGAGGCCGACGAAGTCGGGAAGGATCGTGGAGCGGCGCGACCAGGTCTTGATCGGACGCTTGTCCTTGGCGGCCGAGGCCGTCTCCACTTTCCTCATGAGGTGCCCGTCAACGAACGGGCCTTTCTTGATTGAACGTGCCATCGCTTACCCCTTAGGCCTTCTTGTGGCGGCTGCGCACGATCATCGACTGCGTGCGCTTGTTGCTGCGTGTCTTCTTGCCCTTGGCGGGCTGTCCCCACGGCGACACCGGGTGGCGGTTGCCGCGCGTGCGCCCGCCCAGCGGGTGGTCGACCGGGTTCATGGTCTCGCCGCGCACCGTCGGGCGGATGCCGCGCCAGCGATTGGCGCCGGCCTTGCCGATCTGGCGCAGGTTGTGCTCTTCGTTGCCGACCTCGCCGATGGTGGCGCGGCAGTTCACGTGCACGCGCCGGATCTCGCCGGAGCGCATGCGAAGCTGCGCGTAGTCGCCTTCGCGCGCGAGGAGCTGCACGCCGGCGCCCGCGGCGCGCGCGATCTGCGCGCCCTTGCCGGGCAGCATCTCGACGCAATGCACCGTGGTGCCCACCGGGATATTCCTGAGCGGCAGCGCGTTGCCGGACTTGATCGGGGCCTCGGAGCCCGCTTCGATCTTCTGCCCGACGGTGAGCCCCTTGGGCGCGATCATGTAGCGGCGCTCGCCGTCGGCGTAGAGCAGGAGCGCGATGTTGGCGCTCCTGTTCGGGTCGTACTCGAGGCGCTCGACCTTGGCGGGGATGCCGTCCTTGTCGTTCCTGCGGAAGTCGATGATCCGGTAGTGGTGCTTGTGGCCGCCACCCTGGTGGCGCGTGGTGATGTTGCCCTGGTGATTGCGCCCGGCACGTTTGTGCAGGGCCTCGACCAGCGGCGCGAAGGGCGAGCCCTTGTGCAGGTCGGCGTTCACCACCTTCACCATCGACCGGCGTCCGGCCGAGGTGGGCTTGGTCTTGACGAGCGCCATGTCAGGCCACCCCTTCCACGAAGTTGATGTCGGCGTCGCCGATGAGGCTCACGTACGCCTTCTTGACGGTCTTGCGCCGGCCGACGAAGCGCCCGTGGCGCTTCTCCTTGCCCTTCACGTTCAGCACGTTCACCGCGCCGACCTGGACCTTCTGCTCCTTGAAGAGGAGCTCCACGGCGGCCTTGATCTCGGCCTTGGTCGCGTCGGGCAGCACCTGGAAGACGACCTGCTTGCGGGTCTCGCCCACCAGGGTGGCCTTCTCCGAGATCACCGGTGCGACGATGATCTTCATCAGCCTTTCTTGATTCATGCCAGGGCCTCCTCGAGGTGCTTCACCGCCGCTTTCGTGACGAGGACCTTCTCGAAACGCATGAGGCTCACGGGATCGGCGTGGCGCGCTTCCATCACCATCACGTTCGGCAGGTTGCGCGCGGAAAGGTAGAGGTTGTCGTCGACCGCCTCGGTGAGGATCAGGACGTGGTCCATGCCGAGGTCGCGCAGCTTCCCGGCCAGCACCTTGGTCTTGGGCTCGCCGATCGAGAAAGCCTCGATCACCGAGAGGCGGTCCTCGCGAACCAGCTGCGAGAGGATCGCGGCCATGCCGGCGCGATACATCTTGCGGTTCAGCTTCTGCGTGAAGTTCTCGTCGGCCTTGTTGGGGAAGATGCGCCCGCCGCCCCGCCACAGCGGCGACGACGTCATGCCCGCGCGCGCGCGGCCGGTGCCCTTCTGGCGCCACGGCTTCTTGGTGGAGTGGCGCACTTCGGCGCGCGTCTTCTGCGCACGCGTGCCCTGGCGGCCGTTCGCGCTGTACGCGACCACCACCTGGTGGACGAGCGCTTCGTTGTAGTCGCGGCCGAACAGGGTCTCGGAGGCGTCGACCGACTTCTGCGCCTCGCCCTTGTCGTTGATGACCTTGAGCTCCATTATTTGGCTCCCTTCGCGGCGACCTTGGCCGCCGGGGTCTTCACGCTCGGCAGCAGGATCACGGAACCGTTCTTGGCGCCAGGCACCGAGCCCTTGATCATGATGAGCGAGCGTTCCGCGTCGACGCGCGCGACTTCCAGCAGCTGGATGGTGCGCTTCACGTTGCCGAGGTGGCCCGCCATGCGCTTGCCCGGGAACACGCGGCCCGGGTCCTGCGCCATGCCGATGGAGCCGGCGCTGTTGTGCGAGAGCGAGTTGCCGTGCGAGGCGCGGTTCGAAGAGAAGTGGTGGCGCTTGATGACGCCGGCGAAGCCCTTGCCGTGCGTCGTGCCGGACACGTCGACCTTCATGCCGGGCGCGAACATGTCGACCTTCAATTCGGAGCCGACTTTCAGCTCGCCCAGCTTGTCGGCGGCGACGCGGAATTCGCGAAGCTCGCTGCCCGCTTCCACGCCCGCCTTGGAATAGTGGCCCGCCATCGCCTTGGTGACGCGCGTGGCGCGGCGCTTGCCGAACGCGACCTGGATGGCGACGTAGCCATCGGTCTCCTTCGACTTGATCTGGGTAACGCGATTGCCGGAGCAATCGAGCACCGTCACGGGGACGGACGTACCGTCGTCCTTGAAGATGCGCATCATGCCGACCTTGCGGCCGACGAGACCGAGACTCATGGATCTTTCCTTTCTCTATTTGCCCCGCAGGTGCCGGGCACCAAGTGCCGATACCTGCCGAGTGCCGGCAGCGATTGGCCGGCCCTGCACCTTGTGCGACTTGGCAGGCCCCTGAAGGCCCGCGAGCGCAGTAAAACCATTAATTATACGGCAATTTAGAGCTTGATTTCCACATCCACGCCGGCCGGCAGATCGAGCTTCATGAGCGCGTCGACAGTCTTGTCGGTGGGCTCGATGATGTCCATCAGCCGCAGGTGCGTGCGGATCTCGAACTGGTCGCGCGAGGTCTTGTTCTTGTGCGGCGAGCGCAGGATGTCGAAGCGCTCGATGCGGGTCGGCATGGGCACGGGGCCCTTCACCACGGCGCCGGTGCGCTTGGCGGTCTCCACGATCTCGAGCGCCGACTGGTCGATCAGCTTGTAGTCGAACGCCTTGAGGCGGATGCGGATCTTCTGCTTTGCGGGGGCTTGGGCCATGTGCGTATCTTTCTGCTGACTACTCGAGAATCTTGGAGACGACGCCGGCGCCGACGGTGCGCCCGCCTTCGCGGATCGCAAAGCGCAGCCCCTCCTCCATCGCGATCGGCGCGATCAAGGTGACCGTCATCTTGATGTTGTCCCCCGGCATCACCATCTCGGTGCCCGCGGGCAGCTCGAGCGCCCCGGTCACGTCGGTGGTGCGGAAGTAGAACTGCGGCCGGTAGCCGTTGAAAAACGGCGTGTGCCGCCCGCCCTCTTCCTTCGAGAGCACATACACCTCGCACTCGAACTTCGTGTGCGGCGGAATCGAGCCGGGCTTGGCCAGCACCTGGCCGCGCTCGACTTCCTCGCGCTTGGTGCCGCGCAAGAGAATGCCGACGTTGTCGCCCGCCTGCCCCTGGTCCAGCAGCTTCCTGAACATCTCCACGCCCGTGCACACGGTCTTGAGCGTCGGCTTCAGACCCACGATCTCGATCTCCTCGCCCACCTTGATGACGCCGCGCTCGATGCGCCCCGTCACCACCGTGCCGCGACCCGAGATCGAGAACACGTCCTCCACCGGCATCAGGAACGTGCCGTCGATGGCGCGCGCCGGCATCGGGATGTAGCTGTCGAGCGCATCGGCCAGCTTCATGATCGCCACTTCGCCCAGCTCCCCCGTGTCGCCCTCCAGCGCTTTCAACGCCGAGCCGATGATGATCGGGGTCTTGTCGCCGGGGAACTTGTACTTCGCGAGCAGCTCGCGAACCTCCAGCTCGACCAGCTCGAGGAGCTCCTTGTCATCGACCATGTCGGCCTTGTTCATGAACACGATGATGTACGGCACCCCCACCTGGCGCGCCAGCAGGATGTGCTCGCGCGTCTGCGGCATCGGACCGTCGGCGGCACTCACCACCAGGATCGCGCCGTCCATCTGCGCGGCCCCCGTGATCATGTTCTTCACGTAGTCGGCGTGGCCCGGGCAGTCCACGTGCGCGTAGTGGCGCTTGGACGTCTCGTACTCCACGTGCGCGGTGTTGATCGTGATGCCGCGCGCCTTCTCCTCCGGCGCCGCGTCGATCTGGTCGTAGGCCTTCGCCTCGCCACCGAACTTCTTCGACAGCACCAGCGTCATCGCCGCCGTCAAAGTCGTCTTGCCGTGGTCGACGTGACCGATCGTGCCCACGTTCACGTGGGGCTTGGTGCGCTCAAACTTGCCTTTGGCCATGATCGTTCCTCGAGGAAATTACGCTGCTGCTTTCTGGTTGATGATCGATTCGGCGACGTTCTTCGGCGCTTCGGCGTAGTGCTTGAATTCCATGGTGTACGTGGCGCGGCCCTGCGACAGCGAGCGCATGGTTGTCGAGTACCCGAACATCTCGGCGAGCGGCACCAGCGCCTTGATCACGATCGTGCCCGCGACGTCTTCCTGGCCTTGGAGATGGCCACGGCGCGACATCAGGTCGCCGATCACATTGCCGACGAAATCCGCGGGCGTCTCGACTTCCACCGCCATGATCGGCTCGAGCAGCACCGGGGTCGCGCGGCGCATGCCTTCCTTGAAGCCCATCGAGGCGGCCATTTTGAACGCGTTCTCATTCGAGTCGACTTCGTGGTAGGAGCCGTAGAAGAGCGTGACCTTCACATCGACGACGGGGTAGCCCGCGAGCACGCCGTTGGGCAGCGTCTCGCGAAGGCCCTTCTCGACCGCCGGGATGTATTCGCGCGGCACCGCGCCGCCCTTGATCTGGTCGACGAATTCGAAGCCCTTGCCCGAGTTCGGCTCGACCTTGAGCACCACGTGGCCGTACTGGCCGCGGCCGCCCGACTGCTTGATGAACTTGCCCTCGACCGAATCCACGGTCTTGCGGATCGTCTCGCGGTACGCCACCTGCGGCTTGCCCACGCTCGCCTCGACGCCGAATTCGCGCTTCATGCGGTCGACGAGGATCTCGAGGTGCAGCTCGCCCATGCCGGAAATGATCGTCTGGCTGCTCTCCTCGTCGGTGTGGACGCGGAAGGACGGATCCTCCTGGGCGAGGCGGTTCAACGCGAGGCCCATCTTCTCCTGGTCGACCTTGGTCTTGGGCTCGACCGCCTGCGAGATCACCGGTTCCGGGAAGATCATCCGCTCGAGGATGATCGGCTTATTGGGGTCGCAGATCGTGTCGCCCGTGGTCGCTTCGCGCAGGCCCACGGCCGCCGCGATGTCGCCCGCGCGCACCTCCTTGATCTCCTCGCGCTGGTTCGCGTGCATCTGAAGGAGCCGTCCGATGCGCTCCTTCTTGTCCTTGATCGGGTTGTAGACCGAGTCGCCCGAATTCACCACGCCCGAGTAGACGCGGAAGAAGATGAGCTGGCCCACGAAGGGGTCGGTCATGATCTTGAACGCGAGGCCGGCGAAGGGCTCCTCGTCGGAGGCCTTGCGCTCGCCCTGCTTGCCGCTCTCGAGCTCGCCGGTCACCGGCGGGATGTCGGTCGGCGCCGGCATGTAGTCGATGACCGCGTCGAGCATCGCCTGCACGCCCTTGTTCTTGAAAGCGCTGCCGCAGAGCATCGGCACGATCTCGTTGGCGATCGTGCGCTTGCGCAGGCCCTTCTTGATGTCTTCCACCGACAGCTGGTGGCCTTCGAGGTACTTGTGCGTGAGGTCCTCGTCGGCCTCGGCGGCAGCCTCGACCATCTTCTCGCGCCACTCCTTGGCGAGATCGAGGAGCTCCGCGGGAATCTCGCGGAACTCGAACTTCATGCCCTGGCTCGCCTCGTCCCAGTAGATCGCCTTCATCTTCACCAGGTCGACCACGCCTTCGAACTTGTCCTCGGCGCCGATGGGAATCTGGATCGGCACGGGATTGCCGCGCAGGCGCTCCTTCATCTGGCGGAAGACCTTGAAGAAGTCGGCGCCGGTGCGGTCCATCTTGTTCACGAACGCAAGGCGCGGCACCTTGTACTTGTTCGCCTGGCGCCACACGGTCTCGGACTGGGGCTGCACGCCGCCCACCGAGTCGTACACCATGCAAGCGCCGTCCAGCACGCGCATGGAGCGCTCCACCTCGATGGTGAAGTCGACGTGGCCGGGAGTGTCGATGATGTTGATGCGGTGCTCGGGATAGCTCTTGTCCATCCCCTGCCAGAAGCAAGTGGTGGCCGCGGAGGTGATGGTGATGCCGCGCTCGCGTTCCTGCTCCATCCAGTCCATCACGGTCGCGCCGTCGTGCACCTCGCCCATCTTGTGGGACACCCCGGTGTAGAACAGGATGCGCTCCGTAGTCGTGGTCTTGCCGGCGTCGATGTGCGCCGAGATCCCGATGTTGCGGTAGCGTTCGATAGGTGTCTTGCGGGCCACGATAATCTCTCTTCCTCTGGTTCCGCTGCCCTACAAGCGGAGCAGAGCGGCGTTGAATCCCTTTAGAAACGGTAGTGGGCGAAGGCCTTGTTGGCTTCTGCCATGCGGTGCACTTCTTCCTTCTTCTTCACCGCGCCGCCACGGCCTTCCGCGGCCTCCATCAATTCATTGGCGAGGCGCTGCGCCATGCTCTTCTCGCCGCGCTTCCTGGCGGCCTCGCGGATCCAGCGCATCGACAGCGCCGTGCGGCGCACCGGGCGCACTTCCACGGGGACCTGGTAGTTCGCGCCGCCGACGCGCCGGCTCTTCACTTCCACCATCGGCTTCACGTTGTTGATCGCGGCGTTGAAGATCTCGAACGCATCCTTGCCCGACTTCTTGGCGATCGTCTCGAGCGCGCCGTACATGATCCGCTCGGCGACCGACTTCTTGCCGCGCGTCATGAGCACGTTCATGAACTTGGCGACTTCCTCGCTCTTGTGCTTCGGATCGGGAAGGATCTCGCGTTTCGGAATCTCTCTGCGGCGCGGCATAAGGGTCTAGTCCCGTGAATGTTGCGTTTGTAAACGGGCCGCAGGTTACGCGGCCTTGGGGCGCTTGGCGCCGTACTTGGATCGCGACTGCTTGCGATCCTTCACGCCGGCGGTGTCGAGGCTGCCGCGCACCATGTGGTAGCGCACGCCGGGCAGGTCCTTCACGCGGCCGCCGCGGATCAGCACGACCGAGTGCTCCTGCAGGTTATGGCCCTCTCCGCCGATATAGCTGATGACCTCGTAGCCGTTGGTGAGGCGCACCTTGGCGACCTTGCGAAGGGCCGAGTTCGGCTTCTTCGGGGTGGTCGTGTAGACGCGCGTGCACACCCCGCGCTTCTGCGGGCTACCGCCAAGGGCGGGCACCTTGCTCTTGGTCACGATTTTCTTGCGCCCTTTGCGCAGCAACTGATTGATCGTCGGCATGTTTTCTCGAATGCGGTGGGTTTGGTCCCGGGAGAGCTGCCGCCAGAGCCCTTCAATCAGGGCTTCTGGCGGGGAAAAAGCTCTCAATTTTAGGGGTTTAGCATACTTGCGTCAAGCAACCTGCTCGCTCGTGGCATCGGCCTCGTCGACCGCGAAACCGAAGGAAGCGCTCGCGCCAGGCTCCACGTCCCTCTTCTTGCGCGTGGAGTGGTAGGCGAGGCCCGTTCCCGCCGGGATGAGGCGCCCGACGATCACGTTTTCCTTCAGGCCGCGCAGGTCGTCCTTCTTGCCCATGATGGCGGCTTCCGTCAGCACCCGCGTGGTCTCCTGGAAGGAGGCCGCGGAGATGAAGGAATCCGTCGACAGCGACGCCTTGGTGATGCCGAGCAGCATGTACTCGTACACCGCGGGCTTCTTGCCGTCGGCCTTGACGCGGTCGTTCTCGTCGAGGACCTCGGCACGCTCGACCTGCTCGCCGGTGATGAAGCGCGTTTCGCCCGGATCGACGATCGAGACGCGGCGCAGCATCTGGCGCACGATCACCTCGATGTGCTTGTCGTTGATCTTCACGCCCTGGAGACGATAGACGTCCTGCACCTCGTCGATGATGTAGCGCGCGAGCGCTTCCATTCCCTGGAGGTGGAGGATGTCGTGCGGATCCGCCGGGCCGTCGACGATCATCTCGCCCTTGTTGACCACCTGCCCGTCGTGCACGGTGATGTGCTTGTCCTTCGGGATCAGGTACTCGTGCGCGGCGCCGTCGAAATCGGTGATCACCAGGCGCTGCTTGCCCTTGGTGTCCTTGCCGAACGAAACGGTGCCGGTGACTTCCGCGAGGAGCCCCGCGTCCTTCGGGGAACGCGCCTCGAAGAGCTCCGCCACACGCGGGAGCCCCCCCGTGATGTCGCGCGTCTTGGACGATTCCTGCGGGATCCGCGCGAGCACGTCGCCCACGTTCACCTGCTGGCCGTTCTTCACGGTGATGATGGCGCCGATCTGGAAGGTGTAGTTCACCGGCGTGTCGCCGCCGGCGAGCTTCACTTCCTTGCCCTTGTCGCCCATCAGCTTCACCGCCGGGCGCAAGCCCTTGGTGGCCGACGTGCCGCGGCGCTTCGGATCGATCACGACCAGGCTCGACAGGCCCGTGGTCTCGTCGATCTGCTTGGCCACGGTGACGCCTTCCTCGACGTTCTCGAACTTCGTCTCGCCAGCGTACTCGGTGATGATGGGGCGCGTGAGCGGATCCCAGTTGGCGAGCGACTGCCCCGCCTTCACCTTGGCGCCGTCGGCGACGGTGAGCGTGGCGCCGTACGGAACCTTGTGGCGCTCGCGCTCGCGGCCGGTGTCGTCGGAGATGATGATCTCGCCGCTCCTCGAGATGGCGATGATTTCGCCGCGCGCATTGGTGAGGTGGCGCATGGTGGGCCCGAAGTGCGCGACACCATTGGACTTCGACTCGACCGAGCTCGCCACCGCGGTGCGCGATGCCGCGCCGCCGATGTGGAACGTGCGCATCGTGAGCTGCGTGCCGGGCTCGCCGATCGACTGCGCGGCGATGACGCCCACCGCTTCGCCGACGTTCACGCGCACGCCGCGGCCCAGGTCGCGGCCGTAGCACGAAGCGCACAGGCCGTAACGCGTGTCGCAGGTAAGCGGCGTGCGCACCTTGACCTCGTCGATGCCGAGGGCCTCGATCCTCTCGACCGAATCCTCGTCGAGGAGCGAGCCCGCCGGGAGCAGCAGCTCCTGGTTCTCGGTGTTGAACACGTCGGCCGCGGTGACGCGACCGAGGATGCGCTCACGCAGCGCCTCGACCACTTCGCCGCCCTCGACCAGCGCCTTCATCGCCATGCCGGTGGTGGTGCCGCAATCGTCCTCGATGACCACCAGGTCCTGCGTCACGTCGACCAGGCGGCGCGTGAGGTAGCCGGAGTTGGCCGTCTTCAACGCGGTGTCGGCGAGGCCCTTGCGCGCGCCGTGCGTCGAGATGAAGTACTGCAGCACGTTCAGGCCTTCGCGGAAGTTGGCGGTGATCGGCGTCTCGATGATCGAGCCGTCCGGTTTCGCCATGAGCCCGCGCATGCCCGCCAGCTGGCGGATCTGCGCCGCGGAGCCGCGCGCGCCCGAGTCGGCCATCATGTAGATCGAGTTGAACGACTCCTCGGTGACTTCCTTGCCCTTCCTGTCGGTGGTCTTCTGGTTGCCGAGCTGGTCCATCATCGCCTTGGCGATCTGGTCGCCGGCGCGACCCCAGATGTCCACCACCTTGTTGTAGCGCTCGCCCTGGGTCACCAGGCCCGAGGTGTACTGGCGCTCGATCTCCTTCACCTCGCGCTCGCTCTCGTCGATGATGCCGGCCTTCTGCGCCGGGATCAGCAGGTCGTCGACGCAGATCGACAGGCCCGCGCGGGTGGCGTAGGTGAAGCCCGTGTACATCAGCTTGTCGGCGAAGATCACCGTCTCGCGGATGCCGCAGCGGCGGAACGCCTCGTTGATGAGCTTGGAGATCTCCTTCTTCTTCAGCGCCTTGTTGATGAGCGCGAAGGAAAGCCCCGCCGGGAGGATCTCCGACATGAGCGCGCGGCCCACCGTCGTCTCGTAGCGGTTCACGACTTCCGTGAAGGTGCCGTCCTCGTTCTTGCGCGACTCCTTGATGCGCACCGTGATGCCGGCGTGCAGCTCCACGCCCTGGCTTTCGTAGGCGCGGCTTACTTCCGAGATGTTGGTGAAGAACGAGCCTTCGCCGCGCGCGTTCACGCGCTGGCGCGTGGCGTAGTACAGGCCCAGCACGATGTCCTGCGACGGCACGATGACCGGCTCGCCGTGCGCGGTGTGCAGCACGTTGTTGGACGAGAGCATGAGGGTGCGCGCTTCCATCTGCGCTTCGAGCGAGATGGGAACGTGGACCGCCATCTGGTCGCCGTCGAAGTCCGCGTTGAACGCGGCGCAAACCAGCGGATGCAGCTGGATCGCCTTGCCTTCGATCAAGACCGGCTCGAACGCCTGGATGCCGAGGCGATGCAGCGTGGGGGCGCGGTTCAGCAGCACCGGGTGCTCGCGGATCACGTCCTCGAGGATGTCCCACACCACCGGCTCCTGGCTCTCCACCATGCGCTTGGCGGCCTTGATGGTGGTCGCGAGGCCCATGATCTCGAGCTTGTGGAAGATGAAGGGCTTGAAGAGCTCGAGCGCCATCAGCTTCGGCAGGCCGCACTGGTGCAGCTTGAGGGTCGGGCCCACCACGATGACCGAGCGGCCCGAGTAGTCGACGCGCTTCCCAAGCAGGTTCTGACGGAAGCGGCCGCTCTTGCCCTTGATCATGTCGGCAAGCGACTTCAGCGCGCGCTTGTTGGCGCCCGTCATCGCCTTGCCGCGGCGGCCGTTGTCGAGCAGCGAATCGACGGCTTCCTGCAGCATGCGCTTCTCGTTGCGCACGATGATCTCCGGCGCCTTGAGCTCCAGGAGGCGCTTGAGGCGATTGTTGCGGTTGATCACGCGGCGATAGAGATCGTTCAGGTCGGAGGTCGCGAAGCGCCCGCCATCGAGCGGCACCAGCGGACGCAGGTCCGGGGGCAGCACGGGCAGCACTTCCATCACCATCCAGTCGGGCTTGATGCCGGACTTGTTGAAGGCTTCCAGCACCTTCAGGCGCTTGGCGATCTTCTTGATCTTGGTCTCGGAGCCGGTGGCGGCGAGCTCGGTGCGCAGCGTCTCGATGTCGTGGCCGACATCGAGCTTGCGAAGCAGCTCACGCACGCCCTCCGCGCCCATCGCGGCCGAGAAGTCGTCGCCGTACTCTTCCACCTTGGCGAGGTAGTCGTCCTCGGAGAGGAGCTGGCAGCGGTTCAACGGCGTCATGCCGGGGTCGGTCACGACGTAGGCTTCGAAGTAGAGGACGCGTTCGATGTCGCGCAGCGTCATGTCGAGCACCATCCCGAGGCGGGACGGCAGGCTCTTCAGGAACCAGATATGGGCGACCGGGCTGGCGAGCTCGATGTGCCCCATGCGCTCGCGGCGCACCTTGGTGAGGGTGACTTCCACGCCGCACTTCTCGCAGATCACGCCGCGGTGCTTGAGGCGCTTGTACTTGCCGCACAGGCACTCGTAGTCCTTGATCGGGCCGAAGATCTTGGCGCAGAACAGGCCGTCCCTTTCCGGCTTGAAGGTACGGTAGTTGATGGTTTCCGGCTTCTTCACTTCGCCGTAGGACCACGAGCGGATCTTCTCGGGGGAAGCGAGTCCGATGCGGATGGCGTCGAACTCTTCTTCCTGGGTGACCTGCTTAAAAAGATCGAGTAGTGCTTTCATTTAGATCTCCAGATAGGGGACTGAGTTGAACACGAGCTTTGCGATTAACTCTGTCCCCCTCAATAGCGTTCCAGGTCGATGTCGATGGCGAGGGAACGGATCTCCTTCACCAGCACGTTGAAGGACTCCGGCATGCCCGCCTCGATCTTGTGCTCGCCCTTGACGATGTTCTCGTAGACCTTGGTGCGGCCCTGCGTGTCGTCGGACTTGACGGTGAGCATCTCCTGCAGCGTGTAAGCCGCGCCGTACGCTTCCAGCGCCCACACTTCCATCTCGCCGAAGCGCTGGCCGCCGAACTGCGCCTTGCCGCCCAGCGGCTGCTGGGTGACGAGCGAGTACGGCCCCGTCGAGCGCGCGTGCATCTTGTCGTCGACCAGGTGGTGAAGCTTCAGGATGTGCATGTAGCCGACCGTCACCGGGCGGTCGAACGCGTCTCCGGTCCTGCCGTCGAAGAGGGCGATCTGGCCGCTTCGCGGCAGCCCCGCCGTCTCCAGCATGTCCTTGATCTCGATCTCGGTCGCGCCGTCGAACACCGGCGTGGCGAAAGGCACGCCGTTCTGCAGGTTGCGCGCGAGCTCGAACACGTCGTCGTCGGAAAGCTGCCCGAGGTCCTCCTTCTTGCCCGTCGAGTTGTAGATCTTCTCGAGGAACTTGCGCACCTTGGCGGCGGTTTCATGGGCCTTGAGCATCTCGGTGATGCGCAGCCCCAGGCCCTTGGCGGCCCAGCCCAGGTGCGTCTCGAGGATCTGGCCCACGTTCATGCGCGAGGGCACCCCCAGCGGGTTCAGCACGATGTCCACCGGCGTGCCGTCGGCCATGAACGGCATGTCTTCCACCGGCACGATCTTGGAGATCACGCCCTTGTTGCCGTGGCGGCCGGCCATCTTGTCGCCCGGCTGCAGGCGGCGCTTCACCGCAACGTAGACCTTCACCATCTTCTGCACGCCCGGGGGCAACTCGTCGCCCTGGGTGAGCTTCTTCTTCTTCTCCTCGAAGGCGCGGTCGAACTCCTTCCTCGTGAGGTCGAGCTGCTCGCGCAGCTGTTCCAGCTGGGCGGCGGCGTCCTCGTCGGCGAGGCGGATGTCGAACCACTCGTGGCGCTCGACCTCCGTGAGGTACGCCTTGGTGACCTTGGCGCCCTTGGTGAGCTTCTTGCCGCCTTTCGCGGTCTTGCCGATCAGCACCTTCTCGATGCGCGTGAAGGCGTCGTCCTCGACGATGCGCAGCTGGTCGTGCAGGTCCTTGCGGTAGTCCTTCAGCTGCTCGTCGATGATCTGCTGGGCACGCTTGTCGCGCGCGATGCCTTCGCGCGTGAAGACCTGGACGTCGATCACGGTGCCGTTGATGCCCGACGGGACGCGCAGCGACGTGTCCTTCACGTCGGAGGCCTTCTCGCCGAAGATCGCGCGCAGGAGCTTCTCTTCCGGGGTGAGCTGGGTTTCGCCCTTCGGGGTGACCTTGCCCACCAGCACGTCGGCGGCTTCGACTTCCGCGCCGATGTAGACGATGCCCGACTCGTCGAGGCGCGAAAGCATGCGCTCCGACAGGTTCGAGATGTCGCGCGTGATCTCCTCGGGCCCGAGCTTGGTGTCGCGGGCCACGACCACCAGCTCCTCGATGTGGATCGAGGTGTAGCGGTCTTCCGCGACGACGCGCTCGGAGATGAGGATCGAATCCTCGAAGTTGTAGCCGTTCCAGGGCATGAAGGCGACCAGCAGGTTCTGGCCGAGTGCCAGCTCGCCCATGTCCGTGGAGGCGCCGTCGGCCACCACGTCGCCCGCGGCGATGATCTCGCCCACCTTCACCAGCGGACGCTGGTTGATGTTGGTGTTCTGGTTGGAACGCGTGTACTTGGTGAGGTTGTAGATGTCCACGCCGGCTTCGCCCGCGCGCGTCTCGTTGTCGTTCACGCGAACCACAATGCGCCCCGCGTCGACGTAGTCGATGCGGCCACCGCGGCGCGCCTGCACCGCCGTGCCCGAGTCGATCGCGACGGTGCGCTCGATGCCGGTTCCGACGAGGGGCTTCTCGGCGCGCAGGCACGGCACCGCCTGGCGCTGCATGTTGGAGCCCATCAGCGCGCGGTTGGCGTCGTCGTGCTCGAGGAACGGGATCAACGAGGCGGCGACCGAGACGATCTGCGAGGGCGCCACGTCGATGTACTCGATCTTGTCGGGCGTCGATAGCGTGAACTCGTTCCTGTGGCGGCACGAGACCAGCTCGTCGGCGAACTTGCCGCCCTTGTCCAGGTCCGCGTTAGCCTGCGCGATCACGTACTTGCCTTCCTCGATCGCCGACAGGTACTCGATGTCCTTGGTGACCTTGGAGTCCTTCACGCGCCGGTAGGGCGTCTCGATGAAGCCGTAGTCGTTGGTGCGCGCGTAGAGGGCGAGGGAGTTGATGAGGCCGATGTTCGGGCCTTCCGGGGTCTCGATCGGGCAGACGCGCCCGTAGTGCGTCGGGTGCACGTCGCGCACCTCGAAGCCGGCGCGCTCGCGCGTGAGTCCGCCCGGGCCGAGCGCCGAGATGCGGCGCTTGTGCGTGATCTCGGACAGCGGGTTGGTCTGGTCCATGAACTGCGAGAGCTGCGAGGAGCCGAAGAACTCCTTGATCGCGGCGGAGACGGGCTTCGCGTTGATCAGGTCGTGCGGCATGAGGTTCTCGCTCTCGGCTTGCGAGAGGCGCTCGCGCACCGCGCGCTCGACGCGCACCAGACCCGAACGGAACTGGTTTTCCGCCAGCTCGCCCACGGAACGCACGCGGCGGTTGCCGAGGTGGTCGATGTCGTCGATCTCGCCGCGGCCGTTCCTCAGCTCGACCAGGATCTTGATCACCGCGACGATGTCGTCGTTGGAGAGCGTCATCTTGCCGGTCAGCTCATCGCGGCCGACGCGGCGGTTGAACTTCATGCGGCCGACGTCGGACAGGTCGTAGCGGTCCTCGTTGAAGAACAGGCCCGCGAAGAGCGTCTTCACCGCGTCCTCGGTGGGCGGCTCGCCGGGGCGCATCATGCGGTAGATCGCGACCTGGGCGTTGAGGGCGTCCGTGGATTCGTCCACGCGCAGCGTCTGCGAGATGTACGGGCCCTGGTCGAGGTCGTTGGTGTAGAGCGTCTTCAGGTCCTCGACGCCGGCGTCGAGGAGCTTCTTCAGCACGGCCTCGGTGATCTCCTCGTTCGCGTTGGCGACGACTTCACCGGTCTCCTTGTTCACCACCGCCTTGGCGAGGGTGCGCCCGACCAGGAAGTCGGGCTCGACGGTGAGCTTCTTCATGCCCGCGGCTTCCATCTCGCGGATGTGCTTCACCGTGATGCGCTTGTCCTTCTGTACGATGACCTTGCCGGCCTTGGTGACGATGTCGAACTTGGCGATCTCGCCGCGCAGGCGCTCCGGCACCACCTCGAACTCGATGCCCTTCTTGGTGACGTGGAAGGTGTCGAACGAGAAGAAGTGCTCGAGGATCTGCTCGGAGTTGTAGCCCAGCGCCTTCAGCAGGATCGTGACCGGCATCTTGCGGCGGCGGTCGACGCGGAAGTAGAGGTAGTCCTTGGGGTCGAACTCGAAGTCGAGCCAGGAGCCGCGATAGGGGATCACGCGCGCCGAGAAGAGGAGCTTGCCGGAAGAGTGAGTCTTGCCGCGGTCATGCTCGAAGAAGACTCCCGGGGAGCGGTGCAGCTGCGAGACGATGACGCGCTCGGTGCCGTTGATGATGAAGGAGCCGTTGCGGGTCATGAGCGGGATCTCGCCCATGTAGACCTCCTGCTCCTTCACTTCCTTCACGGTCGGCTTGGAAGCCTCGCGGTCCATGATGGTGAGGCGCACTTTCGCGCGCAACGGGGAGGCGAAGGTGAGGCCGCGCTGCTGGCACTCGACCACGTCGAAGGGCGGCTCGCCGAGCGAGTAGCTCACGAACTCCAGGCGGGCGTTGCCCGAGTGGCTGGAGATCGGGAAGACCGAGGTGAACGCCGACTGCAGGCCCATCTCGCGGCGGTTGTCACCGGGGACTTCGGACTGCAGGAATTCGGCGTACGAGTTGATCTGCGTGGCGAGGAGGAAGGGCACGTCGAGGACGGCCGCGCGCTTGGCGAAGCTCTTGCGGATGCGCTTCTTCTCGGTGAACGAGTAGGTCATGGGGGCTCCAAAATCACGGCCATGGCACTCCATGGGCCGCATTGCACCCGACTGGCACTGATGGCCTGGTGGCTCGCCACTACGAGCCGCTGGCGGACAGCCATGCTGGAACGCATGGCCCGGCCAAACCCGTCTCCTGCAGTCGCTTCAGAAGACAAATCGAAGCCCGTCAGGGCTTCGATTTGGCATCTGGGCGGCCGTTGGAGCGGACACGATCCAACAAGTTGAATCGTGCCGCTCAACGGCCATGGCAGAGCGTCCAAATCCGCTCGCTGCCCTGACAACCCACCGAGGCACGCATAAAACGAAAGGCTTGTGCATTTCGCCTTCTGCTACGCGTCGTTGAGCGGCGTAAGTCCGCTCCAACGACCGCCCCGCTACCACACTACTGCGACAAGCTGATCTACTTAATCTCCACCTTCGCGCCTGCCTCCTCCAACTTCTTCTTGATCGCTTCCGCGTCGGCCTTGGTGGTGCCCTCCTTCACGGCCTTCGGAGCGCCGTCGACGAGATCCTTGGCCTCTTTCAGGCCCAGGCTCGTCACTTCGCGCACGGCCTTGATGGTGTTCACCTTGTTCTCGCCGGCGGCGGCGAGAATGACGGTGAATTCCGTCTTCTCTTCGACCACGGCAGCTGCGGCGCCACCGGCCGCGGGGGCGGCGGCGGAGACTGCGGCGGCGGCGGAAACGCCGAACTTCTGTTCCATGTCCTTGATGAGCTGCGAGAGCTCGAGGACGGTCATGCTCCCGATCGCGTCGAGGATTTCCTGCTTGGCGACTGCCATGATATGGGGCTCCTGATGAATGATTTAAATGGGGTCGTGAGGATCAGGCCGCGGCCTTCTCCTTCTGGTCGCGCACGGCTGCGAGGGTACGGACGAACTTGCCCGGCACCTCGTTCAGCGTCTGGACGAGCTTGGTGACCGGCGCCTGCATCGTGCCCATGAGCTTCGCGAGAAGCTCGCTCCTGCCGGGCAAGGTGGCCAGTGCGCCGATTTCCTTGGCCGTCATCAGATAGTTGGGCATCATGCCGCCCTTGATGACGAGCTTCTCGTTGCCCTTCGCGTAGGCGTGGAGCACCTTCGCGGCAGCCACCGGGTCGTCGGAAATGCCGTAGGCGAGCGGGCCGACCATCTGGCTGCCCAGCTTCTCGAACGGCGTTCCCTGGACCGCGCGGCGCGCGAGGGTGTTCTTCAGCACGCGAAGGTAGACGCCGGAAGCGCGCGCTTGCGAACGCAGGACGGTGATGTCCTCGACCGAGATGCCGCGATACTCCGCGAGCACGACCGTCTGCGCCTTCTTCAAGCGCTCGGACACTTCCGCCACGACTTCCTTCTTACCTTCCAGATTCAGACTCAAGGTCTATCTCCTCTTGTGCATAGCGACCACTCGCTGGAGCCCCGCCTTGAATCACGAGAAATCCATGGGTGACGCCATCTGCGTTGGCTTCGGGGATGTTCTCCCTCGATTAAGTTCCCTCGCGGAACGCCGACGGTCTTGGATAACCTGCGCCCGCCTTGCGGCACGGGCGCAGACCCAATTCGTTACTGCATCGCCGGCACCTGCCCGCCGGCGACGCTCGCTTGATCGATGCGAATCCCGACGCCCATCGTGCTGGAGACCGATACCTTCTTCAGGTAGATCCCCTTGGTGGACGCGGGCTTCGCCTTGTTGATGGCGGCGATCAGCGCCTCGAGGTTTTCCGCGAGCGCGTCGACCTCGAACGAGGCGCGGCCGATCGTGCATTGCACGATGCCCGCCTTGTCGGCGCGGTACTGGACCTGGCCGCCCTTGGCGTTCCGAACGGCTTCCTCGACGTTCGCGGTCACGGTGCCGACTTTCGGGTTGGGCATGAGACCGCGGGGCCCCAGCACCTGGCCCAGGGGTCCCACCACCTTCATGGCGTCCGGGGTGGCGATCACCACGTCGAAGTCCATGAAACCGCCCTTGATCTTCTCGGCCAGGTCGTCGAAGCCGACGATGTCGGCGCCGGCCGCTTTCGCCTTCTCGACGTTGGCGCCCTGCGCGAACACCGCCACCCGCACCGTCTTGCCGGTGCCGCGCGGCAGCACGACCGAGCCGCGGACCACCTGGTCCGACTTCTTCGCGTCGATGCCGAGGTTCACCGCGACGTCGACCGACTCGTCGAATTTCGCCGTGGCGGTCTTCTTCACCAGGCCCAACGCCTGCTTCAGCTCGTAGGACTTGGCGCGGTCCACGAGCTCATTGATCTTCTTCACGCGCTTGGAGATGGCGGCCATCTAGATGCCCTCCACTTCGACGCCCATGCTGCGGGCGCTGCCCGCGATGGTGCGCACCGCCGCATCCATGTCGCCGGCGGTGAGGTCCGGCTGCTTGGTCCTGGCAATCTCCTCGGCCTGGGCGCGCGTGAGCTTGCCCACCTTGTCGGTGTGCGGCTTGGGGCTGCCCTTTTCGAGCTTGAGCGCCTTCCTGATCAGCACCGAGGCGGGCGGCGACTTCATGATGAACGTGAAGCTCTTGTCCGCGTACGCCGTGATGACGACCGGCAGCATCAGTCCCGGTTCCATCTTCTGCGTCTGGGCGTTGAACGCCTTGCAGAATTCCATGATGTTCAAACCGCGCTGGCCGAGCGCGGGCCCGATGGGCGGCGAGGGATTCGCCTTGCCCGCCGGCACCTGCAGCTTGATGAGTCCGACGATCTTCTTTGCCACGAGACTTCTCCTGTGGGTTCAAGCGGACGTCTCGCGACATCCTCCCCGTCTGGTTGACCTGCCTTAAGCCTTTTCCACCTGCCCGAAATCGAGCTCCACCGGCGTCGCGCGGCCGAAAATCAGCACCGAGACGCGGATCTTGCTTTTCTCGTAGTTCACCTCTTCGACATTGCCGTTGAAGTCGGTGAACGGGCCCTCGGTGACGCGCACCGATTCGCCCACTTCGAAGAGCACCTTGGGCTTGGGCTTCTCCACGCCTTCCTGCACCTGGTGCAGGATGTTGGCGACTTCCTTGTCCGAGATCGGCGTGGGGCGCATCGCCGAGCCGCCGATGAATCCGGTGACCTTCGGCGTGCTCTTCACCAGGTGCCAGGTCTCGTCCGTCATGTCCATCTGCACCAGGATGTAGCCGGGGAAGAAGCGCCGCTCGCTGATCGCCTTCTGGCCGCTCTTCATCTCGACCACTTCCTCGGTGGGCACCAGGACCTCGCCGAACTTGTCGGCCATGCCCGAGCGCTTGATGCGATCGACGAGCGCCGCCTGGATGCTCTTTTCCTGGCCGGAGTAGGCGTGCACCACATACCAACGCATCGACATCATCAGCCCCCCGTCCCGAGCAGTTTCTGCGTGATCCAGAGCAGCGTCGCGTCCACGCCCCACAGGAAGATCGCCATCACGAACACGAATGCGAAGACGACGCCGGTGGTCTGGAGCGTCTCCTTGCGGGTCGGCCACACCACGCGCTTGGCTTCCTCCCACGACTCGCGCGCGAAGGCGGCGAAGGTGCGGCCCGCCTCGGTGAAGTACATGACCACCGCCGCGGCGGCGAACGCGCCGAGCAGGATGGCCAGCCTCACCACGGTGGGCTGCTTGTCGAGGAGCGCGTAGAAGCCGGCGAGGCCCGCCACCGCGATCAACGCCGCAATTGCTATCTTGATTCGTTCAGCCAACATTCTTTACCTTGTCGCGCTTGCACTGGTGGCAGGCCAGGAGGGTCTCGAACCCCCAACCTGCGGTTTTGGAGACCGCCGCTCTGCCAATTGAGCTACTGGCCTACTGCCCCACTACTCGAGAATCTTGGAGACGACGCCGGCGCCGACGGTGCGTCCGCCTTCGCGGATCGCAAAGCGCAGCCCCTCCTCCATCGCGATCGGCGCGATCAAGGTGACCGTCATCTTGATGTTGTCCCCCGGCATCACCATCTCGGTGCCCGCGGGCAGCTCGAGCGCCCCGGTCACGTCGGTGGTGCGGAAGTAGAACTGCGGCCGGTAGCCGTTGAAAAACGGCGTGTGCCGCCCGCCCTCTTCCTTCGAGAGCACATACACCTCGCACTCGAACTTCGTGTGCGGCGGAATCGAGCCGGGCTTGGCCAGCACCTGGCCGCGCTCGACTTCCTCGCGCTTGGTGCCGCGCAAGAGAATGCCGACGTTGTCGCCCGCCTGCCCCTGGTCCAGCAGCTTCCTGAACATCTCCACGCCCGTGCACACGGTCTTGAGCGTCGGCTTCAGACCCACGATCTCGATCTCCTCGCCCACCTTGATGACGCCGCGCTCGATGCGCCCCGTCACCACCGTGCCGCGACCCGAGATCGAGAACACGTCCTCCACCGGCATCAGGAACGTGCCGTCGATGGCGCGCGCCGGCATCGGGATGTAGCTGTCGAGCGCATCGGCCAGCTTCATGATCGCCACTTCGCCCAGCTCCCCCGTGTCGCCCTCCAGCGCTTTCAACGCCGAGCCGATGATGATCGGGGTCTTGTCGCCGGGGAACTTGTACTTCGCGAGCAGCTCGCGAACCTCCAGCTCGACCAGCTCGAGGAGCTCCTTGTCATCGACCATGTCGGCCTTGTTCATGAACACGATGATGTACGGCACCCCCACCTGGCGCGCCAGCAGGATGTGCTCGCGCGTCTGCGGCATCGGACCGTCGGCGGCACTCACCACCAGGATCGCGCCGTCCATCTGCGCGGCCCCCGTGATCATGTTCTTCACGTAGTCGGCGTGGCCCGGGCAGTCCACGTGCGCGTAGTGGCGCTTGGACGTCTCGTACTCCACGTGCGCGGTGTTGATCGTGATGCCGCGCGCCTTCTCCTCCGGCGCCGCGTCGATCTGGTCGTAGGCCTTCGCCTCGCCACCGAACTTCTTCGACAGCACCAGCGTCATCGCCGCCGTCAAAGTCGTCTTGCCGTGGTCGACGTGACCGATCGTGCCCACGTTCACGTGGGGCTTGGTGCGCTCAAACTTGCCCTTTGCCATGATTGCTTGTCCTGGAGATCGATGTTGTTCGATGAATCCCTGATGCCGGCAACGCAAATGCTGGTGCCCTTGATGCGGATTGAACGCATGACCTCTCCCTTACCAAGGGAGTGCTCTGCCACTGAGCTACAAGGGCGAATCTGGAGCGGGTGAAGGGAATCGAACCCTCGTCGTAAGCTTGGAAGGCTTCTGCTCTACCATTGAGCTACACCCGCGAGGCCCTTGCCACCCATCCCACCCGATCGCCTGCGCAGTGCCGACCCGTCGCTGGCTTGCGGGATTTCTGATCCGCCAATTCCTTTGGTGGAGAGGGTTGGATTCGAACCAACGTAGGCGCAAGGCCAACAGATTTACAGTCTGCCCCCTTTAACCACTCGGGCACCCCTCCGCGAAACTCTCGATTATCCACTAAATCGGAGCGTTCTGGCAAATAAAACAGGGGGTTCTGCGCCGCCCGGGGGCGCCGGGCATCGCCCCTTGCGCGCCCCGCCCCCGGATCGCGCCTACGGCTTCATTTGGTCGTCGAGGAAGGCCTGGACGCCCCGGAAGAGCTGCATACGGTTCTTTTCCATGATCACCGTGTGGGTCCCCTCGCCGATCTCGAGGAAACCCTTGTACGGGACGTTGGTGAGCTTGGTGAAGTATTGCTGGGGCATGTAGCTGGGCAGGTCCGCATCCCACTCGGCGTGGGCGATGAAGGTCGGAACGCGAATCAACGCCGGGTCGTAGAGCGGCTTCTGCGCCGACCAGAATTGCGCACCGTCCGCGACGACGCCGTTGGGTGCGCGCAATGAGCCGGGCGCCGGTCCCTTCTGGTCGGTGCCGAAGGTCGCCTCTTCCCACGCCTCGTACCAGCCCGCCGGAATGAGCGTGGCCTTCTTGTCGGCCGGGACGCCGGTAAGCCAGCGATCCCTCGCCGCGGCCTTGGTCACCGTGCGGTATGCCGGAGTGGTCGCACCGTCGCTCTGCACGAGCGAGGCGGTGGTGCGCAGCCACTGCGGCGCGTACAGGACGAGCTTCTCCACCTTGTCGTTGTTGAGGGTGGTGTACTTGCCCATCACGGAGGTACCCCACGACCAGCCGATGAGGTTCACCTTGTCGACGCCGCGCCGCTTGCGGATGAATTCGACGGCCGCGGCAACGTCGCGCACCGCGCTGTCGATGCGTCCCGGAGGGGGGTTTTTCTCGGGCGGCTCGCTCATCTCCGGCGGCTTGGTCGAGCGGCTGTAGCCACGCATGTTCACCAGGTACACGTCGTAGCCGCGCTGCGCGATGTACTCCATCCAGGACACGCCGCCGAGCTTGAGATCGAACGCCGTCTCCGACGGGTACGTCGCCCCGTGCACGTAAAGGACCACCTTTGACGACGCAAACTGGGAAACGCCGGCCGGGTGCTTGTTGCGCAAATAGACCTCGACGCCCGGGTCCGACGGCACCATGAACTCTTCCATGGCGAGCGGCTGCGCGGCGGGGGCACCCTGGACGGCAGGCGAATGCGCGCAGGACTGCAGGCCCAGGGCAATGACCGCCAGGGCCGCGGCGAACAGCTTTTTCATGGAAGAGGACTCCTCGGGGTTGGAGGCAACGAATCGTGGCCTATCGTCCGCGTACGGGACTCGGGTGCCGGCACCCCGAGTCGAACGGGGGACCTACCGCTTACAAGGCGGTTGCTCTACCAGCTGAGCTATGCCGGCGTTAGCGAACGCTTACTTAACGACCTTGAGCTTCGCCCGGCCGGTTGCGGGCGGCTTGGGCGGCTCCGCATCGGCCTCGGCGGCAAGCGCCGGTGTCGAGGGGGCGGCCGCGAGCGCCGCCGGAGACTCCACGGTGAAGAACGCCCCCTGCCCATTCTCGCGGGCGAATATGCCCTGCACCCGGTCGACCGGGATGCTCACCTCCCGCGACACCCCGTTGAAGCGCGCCGAGAACTGGATCAGCTCGTTGTTCACGGTGAGGTTGCGCGTGGCGTTGAGGCTCACGTTGAGCACGATCTCGCCGTTCTTCACGTATTCCAGCGGAATGCGCGTCTTCTCGTCCACCCGCACGCTGAGATAGGGCGTGTAGCCGCAGTCCGAGCACCACTCGTAGATGGCGCGGATGAAATAGGGCTTGGTCGAGACGTCGGCCATGGGTTAGAGCTTACCCCTTAGCGGCGCATCGCCTTCTCGGAGGCGGTCATGGAATCAATGAAGGCCTGGCGCGAGAAGAGGCGCTCGGCATATTTGAGCAGCGGCGCCGACTGCTTGTTCAATTGCACCTGGTAATGGTCCAGGCGCCAGAGAAGCGGCGCGATGGCCACGTCGAGCATCGAGAATTCCTCGCCGAGCATGTATTTCTGCTTCACGAAGATGGGCGCGATCTGGATCAGGTTCTCGCGGATGTAGAGGCGCGCCCATCTTCGTGCCTTCTGGGTGCCCGATTCCAGCGTCTGCACGTGGTTGAAGAGCTCCTGCTCGAAGCGATAGAGGAACAGGCGCGCGCGCGCGCGCATCACCGGGTCCGCGGGCATGAGCTGCGGGTGCGGGAAGCGCTCGTCGATGTACTCGTTGATGATGTTCGACTCGTAGAGGACGAGGTCGCGCTCCACCAGCACGGGCGTACGGTTGTACGGGTTCATCACCGCGAGGTCCTCGGGCTTGTTCATGAGATCGACGTCGATGATCTCGAAGTCCATGCCCTTCTCGTAGAGCACGATGCGGCATCGGTGGCTGAAGGGATCGGTGATCCCGGAATAAAGCGTCATCATCTTTTCTTACCCCTTGTGCGCATCGGTGCGCGATGCGAGTCCGGCTAGCGGACGTCTTTCCAGTATTCCTGCTTGAGCAGCAGTGCGAGCACGAAGAAGCCGGCCAGGAAGAAGAGCACCAGGATTCCCCAATGCTTGCGGCTCGTCTGCGCGGGTTCGGCCATGAAGGCCAGGTAATTCACCAGGTCCGCCACGTACTGGTCGTACTCCAGGCGCGACATGCGGCCGGGACGATCGATCACGAGCTTCGATGTGACCTTCATGTCCCCGGTATGCGAATCCTGCCTCTCGTCGACCTGCAGCGCCTGGCTGCCCTGGTATTCCCAGAGCACGTGCGGCATGGCCACGTTCGGAAACACGGTGTTGTTCCAGCCGCTCTTCGACTCCGGGTCGCGATAGAAGCTGCGCAGGTAGGCATAGAGCCAGTCGGGGCTCCGCGAGCGCGCGGCGAGCGAAAGGTCGGGCGGCACGATGCCGAAGGCCGCCTTGGCGACCTTCGGGTCCATGGCGGCGGCCATGGTGTCGCCCACCTTGGCCTCGGTGAAGACCAGGTTGTCGCGGATCTCGGCCTCGGTGAGCCCGATGTCCTCGAGCCGGGCGTAGCGCATCACGCTCGCCGAATGGCAGTTCAGGCAGTGGTTCACGAAGGCCGCGGCGCCGCGCTGCAGCGAGATCTTGTCGTTGGGGTTGATCGGCGCGTGCTCGAGCGCGACCCCGCCCTCGCTGGCCCAGCCCAGCACAGGTGCGGCGACGAGAAGCAGGGCGAGGATCTTTTTCATCACCACGTCACCCTCGTGGGCTCGGGTTTTTCCTTGTCGTGCGCGGTGTACCACGGCATGAGCAGGAAGAAGAGGAAGTAGACGACGGTGAGCACGCGCGCCACCCAGAGCGCGATGTAATCACCGCCCACGATCGGCAGGCCCTTGCCGAATTCGCCCCACACCGTGGTCGGCTCGACGCCGAGGTAGCCCAGCAGCAGGAACGAGAAGATGAAGAGCGCGAACCAGACGCGGTAGCGCGGCCCGCGGTAGCGGATCGATTTCACCTTGCCGCGGTCGAGCCACGGCAGCACGAAGAGGATGAGCGTCGCCGCGCCCATCACCGCCACGCCGGGGAACTGCGACTTGAACATGGGCGGGACGGCACGCAGCATCGCGTAGAAGGGCGTGAAGTACCACACCGGCGCGATGTGCGTGGGAGTCTTCAGCGGATCGGCCGGGATGAAGTTGTTGGCCTCGAGGAAGTAGCCGCCCATCTCCGGGGTGAAGAACACGATGGCGGAGAAGACGATGAGGAAGACCGCGACGCCGACGATGTCCTTGATGGTGTAGTAAGGATGCATCGGGATGCCATCCACGGGATGGCCGGACTTCGGGTCGATGTTGTCGAAGATCTCGACGCCGTCGGGATTGTTGGACCCGACCTCGTGCAGCGCCGTGAGGTGCGCCGCCACCAGCCCCAGCAGCACCAGCGGAAGCGCGATCACGTGCAGCGCGAAGAAGCGGTTCAGCGTGGCATCCGAAACGTTGTAGTCGCCGCGGATCCAGATGGCGAGCGGCTCGCCGATGAAGGGAATGGTGCCGAACAGGTTGATGATGACCTGCGCGCCCCAGTACGACATCTGCCCCCACGGCAGGAGGTAGCCGAAGAAGGCCTCGGCCATGAGCGCGAGGTAGATCATCACGCCGAAGATCCAGATCAGCTCGCGCGGTTTCCTGTAGGAGCCGTACATCAGCCCGCGCGCCATGTGCAGGTAGACGCAGATGAAGAACATCGACGCGCCCGTGGAATGGATGTAGCGGATGAGCCAGCCGCCCGGGACGTCGCGCATGATGTACTCGACCGAGGCGAAGGCCTGCGCCGCGTCGGGCTTGTAGTTCATGGTGAGGAAGATGCCCGAGGCGATCTGGATCACCAGGACGAGCAGCGCCAGCGAGCCGAAGTAGTACCAGAAATTGAAATTCTTCGGCGCGTAGTACTCGGAGAGCTGCTCCTTCCACATGCGCACCAGCGGGAAGCGCTGGTCGACCCAGGTGAGAACGCCGTTGAAGACTCCGGCCTCGGTGACGGGGGGCTTGTTGGTGACGGCCATGTCAGACCCCCTTCGTGTCTTCGCCGATCACGACCACCGCGTCGCTCGCATAGCGGTGCGGGGGGATCACGAGGTTCTTCGGCGCGGGCGAGCCCTTGAAGACGCGCGCGGCGAGGTCGAAGCGCGAGTTGTGGCAGGGACAGTAGTAGCCCCCCGGCCATTCGGCGCCCATGTCGGAGGCCGCGCCGATCTCCTTCTTGAGGGTCGGCGAGCAACCCAGGTGGGTGCAAACCCCGGTCGCCACGAAATAGTCGGGCTTGATGGAGCGCTCCGGGCCCTTCACATACGGCGGCTGATCGGCGTCCCTGGAATCCGGGTCCACCAGGAGCGGCGCATTCTTCGGCAGCAGAGCGAGCATCTCAGGGGTGCGCCGCAGGATCCAGACGGGCTTGCCGCGCCATTCGATGGTGATCTGCTGGCCGGGCTCGATCTTCGAGATGTCGGCCTCGACCGGGGCGCCGGCGGCGAGCGCTCGGGCGCTCGGCAGCCAGCTGGCGAGGAAGGGCACGGCCACGCCCGCGCCGGCCACGCCGGCGGCGGCGGAGGTGGCGATGAGCAACAGGCGTCGTCTCTTTTCGTCGACGTTATCTCGGACGATGGCGGTCATTGCGGGGGATTGGGGGGGAAGGGAACGCGGGGAACGAGGTTAATTGAACATTTTAGCGGATTTGCTGCCCCCACTTAAAGCCCGGTCGCGGAAATCGTCCATTGACGAGCCGCGCGCCGCCTCCTAGATTCGCGCTTTTCCCTCGGGAGCGCCCCATGAGCATGATGTCCGAATTCAAGGAATTCGCGGTCAAGGGCAACGTCGTCGATCTCGCCGTGGGCGTGATCGTCGGCGCGGCGTTCGGCAAGATCGTCGATTCCCTGGTGACCGACCTCATCATGCCGGTGATCGGCAAGTTCACCGGGGGCATCGACTTCGCGAGCCATTTCTACCCGCTAGCCCCCGTCCCGCAGGCAATCCCGATGACCGTCGAGGCGCTGAGGAAGGCCGGGGTCCCGGTGATCGCGTGGGGCAATTTCATCAACATCGTCTTCAACTTCGTGATCCTCGCCTTCGTCGTGTTCCTCATGGTGCGGCAGATCAACAAGTTGCGCCGCCAGACCCCGGTCGTGGCCGCGCCGCCCGAGGATGTGCTCCTGCTGCGCGAGATCCGCGATTCCCTGAGAAAATAGGGGGGATGCGCAAGCTCTGGCTCCTCTTCGCCCAGGCAGTCACGTTCACGCTCGCGGCGATCTTCGTCGTGAGCCTGGTGAGGCCCGATTGGCTCGCGTGGCGCACGCAGGTCGTGGAGGTCCGCGAGGCGTCGCCCGCGGGCCCGCTCCTCATGCAGGCGGCGGGCCCGTCGCGCTTGTCCTTCAGCGAGGCGGCGAGGAAGGCCACGCCGTCCGTGGTGAACATCTCGGCGACGCGCCAGGTCCGCAACCGCAGCCCGCTACTCGAGGACCCCGCGTTCCAGCGCTTCTTCGGCGACCGCATGCAGCCGGAGACGCAGCTTTCGCTCGGCTCCGGAGTGATCGTGAGCCGCGAGGGCTACATCCTCACCAACGACCATGTGGTGGACGGGGTGAGCGACATCCAGGTCACGCTCGCCGACGGGCGCACGCTCTCCGGCAAGATCGTCGGCAGCGACCCGGAAACGGACCTCGCGGTGGTGCGCGTGCCCGCGAGCGGGCTCACGCCGATCACTTTCGGGATTTCCGAGCAGGCCACGGTGGGCGACATCGTGCTCGCCATCGGCGACCCTTTCAGCGTCGGGCAGACGGTCACCATGGGCATCATCAGCGCCACCGGGCGCGAGATCGGCGGCAAGAACAACCCCTTCAGCAGCTTCATCCAGACCGATGCCGCGATCAACCCGGGAAATTCAGGCGGCGCGCTGGTCGACACCAACGGCAACCTGATTGGCATCAACACGCTCATCTTCTCGCGCTCCGGCGGCTACCAGGGCATCGGCTTCGCGATTCCGGTGAGCCTCGCGAAGAAGGTGATGGAGCAGATCATCGAGACCGGCGGCGTGACGCGCGGCTGGTTCGGCGTCGAGGTCGCGGACATGAGCAGCGAGCTGGCGGAGTCCCTCGGCCTGAAGGGCGTGCGCGGCGCCATCGTCGGCGCCATCGAGCGCGGCAGCCCCGCGGAGAAGAGCGGCATGAAGCTGGGCGACGTGATCGTCGCCGTGGCCGGCACGGGGGTGAACGACGTGAGCAGCACCCTCACCGCCATCGCCGGCGTGCCCCCCGGGAAGACGGTCGCGGTGAAGGTGCTGCGCCGCAACCAGGAGCTCAACCTCGACGTGATGGTGGGCAAGCGCCGCCCGAAGACGCGCAGCGAGGAGCCCTAGAGGACGGTGGTGGAAATCGGCTTCCTTCCGAACGGAGTCGAGCCTGCCGCGGTATCGAGATGACTACTCGCGCGATTCGCTGAGCCCCGGCTCGGCCTTGCGCCGGCGCGAGACGGCCTGCGCGACAAAGATGCCGATCTCGTAGAGAAGGCACATCGGCAGCGCGAGCGCGATCTGCGAGACCACGTCGGGCGGCGTCACCACCGCGGCCACCACGAAGATCGCCACCACCACGTAGCCGCGCCATTCGCGCAGCTGTGCGACCGTCACCAGCCCGGTGATCACCAGCACCACCACCACCACCGGCACCTCGAAGGCGAGGCCGAACGCCATGAACATGCCGAGCACGAAGTTGAAGTACGCCTCGATGTCCGGGGCGACCGAGATGCTCTTCGGCGCGAAGCTCGAGATGAACGCGAACACCTTGCCGAAGACGATGAAGTAGCAGAACACCATGCCCAGGAGGAAGAGCACGGTGCTGCTCACCACGAGCGGAAGCACCAACCTCTTCTCGTGCGAGTAGAGGCCGGGTGCCACGAACGCCCATGCCTGGTAGAGGATGTAGGGCAGGACCAGCACGAAGGCCGCCATGAAGGCGATCTTCATGGGAATGAGGAAGGGCGTGATGACGCCGGTGGCGATCATGCGCGAGCCCTGCGGCAGGCTGTGGATGAGCGGATAGGCGAGCACGTCGTAGAGCTCGGCGCTGAAATAGAGCGCCGGCGCGCACGCGATCGCGAAGGCGATGATCGAGCGCACCAGGCGCTCGCGCAGCTCGATCAGGTGCGAGAGAAACGTTTCCTGGGAGTCGGTCATCGCGGCGGCTTGGCGGGCTCGTCGATGCCGAGCTCGAGCTGGGGCGAGGGTTTCTCGGCCACGGGCAACGTGGGCGCCGCGCTTTCAGCCGCGGGCGCCGGCGCGGCCTCGAGCGTGCGCTCGATCGAGGCCTGCGCCTCGCGCATCTCGCGCTCGACATCGCCCGCCTTCGACTGCACTTCCGACTGGAAGGAGCGCGCGGCGTTCTCGAACTCGGTCTTCACCTTGCCGAGCTCGGCCAGGTCCATCTCGCGGTTGATGTCGGCTTTCACCTGGGACACGTAGCGCTGCAGGCGCCCGAAGACGACCCCCAGGGTGCGCGCCACCTTGGGCAGGCGCTCGGGCCCGATGACCACGAGCGCCACCACGGCGCAAACGAGAAGCTCGGAAAACCCGATGTCGAACATGGGAAGCTGGGCGCGAGGCACGCGGCGCGCGAGAAAACCGCGCGACCGGCCGTCAGGTCTTCTGCTTGTCCTTGATCTCGCCTTCGATCGTCGATCCGGAAGCGGTGATCTCGCCGGCGGCGCGCTTGTCTTCGTCGCCCTTCATGCCGTCCTTGAAGCCCTTCACCGCGCCGCCCAGGTCGGTGCCCATGTTGCGCAGCTTCTTGGTGCCGAAGATCAGCAGCACGATGACCAGCACGATCAACCAATGCCAGATGCTGAATGAACCCATCGAATTCTCCTGGTGACGCTCGCGTTCCCGCGCCGCTAGGCCTTCGCGATCATGCGCGGAAGGGGATCGGGACCGCCGATGACGTGGACATGCAAATGATACACGTCCTGCCTTCCGACCCGGCCGGTGTTGATGATGGTGCGGAAGCCGTCGGTGGCCCCCTGCTCGCGCGCCAGGCGCCCGACCTTCACCATGATCCTGCCCAGCACCAGGGCGTGCGCATCGGTCACCTGCGCGAGGGAGTCCACGTGCTCCTTCGGGATGATCATGAAGTGCACCGGAGCCGCCGGATTGATGTCGTGGAAGGCGAGCATGTCGTCGTCCTCGTACACCTTGCGGCTCGGGATCTCGCCGGCGACGATCTTGCAGAAGATGCAGTCGGTCATGCGCTTCCTTTCGGGCGCGAGGCCTTCTCCTCGATGCCGGAGCGGCCCTCGCGGCGCTCCAGCTCGGCGAGCACGTCGGCCACCGGGACCTTGTGCCACGCGAGCATCACGAGCGAATGGAACCAGAGGTCCGCGCACTCGTGCACGATCTCGTCGCGCGCGCCGCCCTTGGCGGCGATCACGGCCTCGAGGGCTTCCTCGGTGACCTTCTTCAGGATCTCGTCGAGGCCCTTGGCGTTGAGCGACGCCACGTAGGACGTCGAGGGATCGGCGCCGCGGCGCGCCGCGATCGCCGCCTCGAGGCGCTCGAGCGCGTCGCGCTCAGCCATCGCCGAAGGCCTCCGGGGAGGCGAGCACGGCGTCGGTCACCGCCCAATGGCGCTCCCCGGCGCCGCCCTCCAGGCGATTGAAGAAACAGCGCCGCCGCCCCGTGTGGCAGGCGATGCCGGCCACCGACTCGACGCGCAGGAGCACCGCGTCGGCGTCGCAATCGAGGCGCACCTCGACCACGCGCTGCACATGGCCCGAGGTCCCGCCCTTCTTCCACAGGGCCTTTCGCGAGCGCGACCAGTAGTGCGCAACGCCGGACTCCACCGTGCGCGCGAGCGCTTCGCGGTTCATCCACGCGAGCATCAGCACTTCGTTGGAGGTTGCGTCCTGCGCGACCGCGGGCACCAGCCCGTCGGCATTCCACGCCACGCTCTCGATCCAGTCGGTCTTCACAATCGCATCTCGATTCCGCGTGCGGCGAGGAAACGCTTCGCCTCGGGGATGGTGATCTCGCCGAAATGGAACACCGAAGCGGCGAGCACCGCGTCGGCGCGGCCTTCCTCGATGCCGCGCGCCAGGTGCTCGAGCGAGCCCACGCCGCCGCTCGCGATCACCGGCACCGTCACCGCTTCCGACACCGCGCGCGTGAGCTCGAGGTCGAAGCCGCTCTTGGTGCCGTCGCGATCCATGCTGGTGAGGAGGATTTCGCCCGCGCCGCGACGCGCCATTTCGCGCGCCCATTCTACGACATCGAGCCCGCGCGCCTTGCGTCCGCCGTGAGTGTAGACCTGCCATTTTCCGGGGCCGTCGGCACGCGCGTCGATCGCGACCACGATCGCCTGCGAGCCGAAGCGCGCCGCCGCGCGCGACACGAGGTCGGGACTGTCGACCGCGGCGGTGTTGATGCTCACCTTGTCGGCCCCGGCGTTGAGGAGCTTCCTCACGTCGTCCACCGCGCGCACGCCCCCGCCCACGGTGAGCGGAATGAAGACCTGGTCGGCGACGCGCTCGATCACCTCGACCATGGTGTCGCGCGCGTCGCTGGAGGCGGTGATGTCGAGGAAGGTGATCTCGTCGGCGCCCGCGGCGTCGTATTTGCGCGCGATCTCCACCGGATCGCCCGCGTCGCGCAGCTCGACGAATTTCACGCCCTTCACCACGCGGCCGGCGTGGACGTCGAGGCACGGGATGATGCGCTTGGCGAGTCCCACGCTTTCCTAAACCGGAGCGGTTGCAAACAGGCGATGCCGGGGCGGTTCGAAATGACCGGGGTCGGGTACGGATCCTTGCAAGAGCGAGCTGGACGTGAGCATTTCGCCCGATCGAACGAGAATGCGTACCCGACCCCGGTCATTTCGAAGAACCGCAACCCGGGCAGCCCGTTCGCTCGGGCTGCAAATCGCAGACGCGTCGCGCATCGCCGTTCTGTTTGGCGAGTCAATTTGAGCTGCGATGCTGTTCCGAATGGGCATTCCTTCTGAAACGAGGTCGCTGCTGCCGCGCAATCCGGGAGCCATTGGGTAAAGGTCGAGAGGGCGCAAGGTGGTTGCTCGAGACCGCGCCGCCCCCATCAACGCCTTTTCACTCACGCTTATGACCGAGTCGCTCCGCCCGGGTCGCACCTTTACCCAATGGCTGCCCGGATTGCGCGGTAGTAGAAAAGCGAAGGGAAAGCCCACTCAGGCATCGCCCGCGGCGAGCTTCACCGCGGCGGCAAAATCGAGCTTGCCCTCGTAGATGGCGCGACCCGTGATGCAGCCCGTGATGCCCTCGTTCTCCACCGCCATGAGTGCCTTCACGTCGTCGAGGCTCGTCAACCCGCCGCTCGCGATCACCGGCACCGACAGGGCCTTCGCGAGGCGCACGGTGGCCTCGATGTTGACGCCGGTCATCATGCCGTCGCGGCCGATGTCGGTGTAGATCACGGCTTCCACGCCATAGTCCTGGAAGCGCTTGGCGAGGTCGACCACGTCGTGGCCGGTCAGCTTCGACCAGCCGTCGGTGGCGACCTTGCCGTCCTTCGCGTCGAGCCCGACCATGATGTGGCCGGGGAAGGCGTCGCACGCTTCATGCAGGAAGCCGGGGTTCTTCACCGCCGCGGTGCCGATGATCACGTAGGACACGCCATCGTCCAGGTAGCTCTCGATGGTGTCCAGGTCACGGATTCCGCCGCCGAGCTGCACCGGGATGTCGGAATCGAGCGCCGCGATGATGTCCTTCACCGCCTTCTCGTTCCTCGGCTTGCCGGCGATGGCGCCGTTCAGGTCGACCACGTGCAGGCGGCGCGCGCCCTTGCCGGCCCACTGCGCCGCGGCCTTGCCGGGCTCCTTCGAGAACACGGTGGCCGATTCCATGCGGCCCTGTTCGAGGCGCACGCAGTGGCCGTCTTTCAAGTCGATCGCTGGGATGATCATCATGGCGAGACGCGGTCCGTTACGGATCCCAAGTGGCGAAGTTGCGAAGAAGCGCGAGGCCGGCGGCGGCGCTCTTCTCGGGGTGGAACTGAGTGGCGAAGAGATTCTCGCGCGCGATGGCCGAGGTGAAATCGTCGGGGTAGCGCGTCGCGGCCGCGGCGAGCGCGTCGGCGGCGGGCTCGCAGTAATAGCTGTGCACGAAATAGAAGCGGCTGCCGTCGGCGATGCCGTCCCACAGCGGGTGCGCGATGCGCTGCCACACCTCGTTCCAGCCCATGTGCGGGATCTTCAGGCCCGCCCTGTGCCCGAAGCCCACCACGCGCCCCGGCAGGATCGCGAGGCCCGGCGTGTCGCCCTCGTCGCTGTGCTCGAAGAGCATCTGCTGGCCGATGCAAAGGCCGAGGAAGGGCTTGGCGCGCGCGGCTTCGGCCACGGCTTCGCCCAGGCCGTGCTCGTTCAACGATCGCATGCAGTCGGGCATGGCTCCCTGCCCGGGGAACACCACCCGGTCGGCGCGGCGGATCGCATCGGCGTCCGAGGTGATGGCGACCTGCGCCTCGGGGGCCACATGCTGCAGCGCTTTCTGCACCGAGCGCAGGTTGCCCATGCCGTAGTCGACGATCGAGATGCGTTGGCTCATGCGCAACGCCCCTAGAGGGCTCCCTTGGTCGAAGGGATGACGCCGGCGGCGCGCGGATCGGGCTCGACCGCCATGCGCAGCGCGCGCGCGAACGCCTTGAACACGGTCTCGCACTGGTGGTGCGCGTTATCGCCGCGCAGGTTGTCGATGTGCACGGTGGCTTGCGCGTGGTTCACGAAGCCCTGGAAGAATTCGTGGGTGAGGTCGACGTCGAACTCGCCCACGCGCGCGCGGCGGTAGTCGACGTGCCACTCGAGCCCGGGCCGGCCGGAGAAATCCACCACCGCTCGCGACAGCGCCTCGTCGAGGGGCACGTAGGCATGGCCGTAGCGGCGGATGCCCTTCTTGTCGCCGAGCGCCTTGGCCATCGCCATGCCGAGCGTGATGCCGATGTCCTCGACCGTGTGGTGCGCGTCGATGTGCAGGTCACCCTTCGCGTTCACCGCGAGGTCGATGGCCCCGTGGCGCGCGAGCTGGTCGAGCATGTGATCGAGGAACGGGATCCCGGAAGCGAGCTGGGACTCGCCGCGGCCATCGAGGTCGAGCGCGACCCGGATCTGGGTTTCCTTGGTGTCGCGCTGGATTTCTGCCTTGCGCATGGGATCAGCCGAGGACGGTGGCGAGGGCCTCGAGCATTCGCGTGTTCTCGTCGGGAGTTCCGACCGTGAGCCTCAAGCAGTGGGCGAGCAGGGGATGCGTGCCGTGGAATGTGCGGACCAATATACCACGCTGCCGCAGGGCCTCGTACGCGCGCGGGCCGTCGGGCACGCGCGCGAGGATGAAGTTGGCCGCCGAGGGGAAGCGCGTGACGCCGGGACGCGCGTCGAGCGCGCTTTCCAGGCGCGAGCGCTCGGCCACGATCGCCGCCGTCTGGCGCTCGAGCGCGGCGCGCTCGCCGAGCAGGAATTCGCCCGCGACGGCGTTGAGCGAGCCCACGTTGTAGGGCATGCGCAGCTTCTCGAACTCTTGCAGCCACTCGCGCGCGCCGATCGCCAGGCCCAGGCGCAGGCCGGCGAGCCCCAGCTTGGAGACGGTGCGCACGACGATGAGGTTGGGATGGCGCCCGAGCTCGGAAAGGAGGGAGGCGCCGCCCGAGAATGCGTAGTACGCCTCGTCCACCGCGACCAGGCCCGGGGAGGCGGCCACGGCACGCAGGATCGCGGCGCGGGGAAAGAGGTTCCCGGTGGGGTTGTTGGGGTATGCGATCCAGGTGAGCGCCGGACGCTCGCGCTCGATGGCGGCCGCAAGCGCGTCCTCGTCGAGGGTGAAGTCGGCATTGAGCGCCACGCCCACGTAGCGCATGCCGGCCGCCACGGCCGCCATGCGATAGACCGCGAAGGAAGGCTCGAGCGCGAGCACCGCCGCGCCGGGCCGGGCGAGCGCCAGCGTCACGATCTGCAGGATCTCGTCGGAGCCGTTGCCGAGCAGGATCTCGAGCGACGGGTCAATGCCCATGGCTTCGCGCAGGCGCGCCTTGAGGGCCGCCCCGGTGGGATCGGGATAGCGGTTGATGGGCACGCGCGCGAGGCGCTGCGCGAGAGCCTCGGCGAGCTCGGCGGGGAGCCGGTAGGGGTTTTCCATGGCATCGAGCTTCACCATGCCCGCGGCGGGAGCGACGTGGTACGCGGTGAGCGCGAGGATCTCGTCGCGCACCAGGCGCTGCGGCGTCTTCACCGCTCGTCGCGCTCCGCCGCGCCCATGCGCCACTCGGCGCTGCGCGCATGCGCCTCGAGCCCTTCGGCGCGCGCGAGCGTGGCGGCGACCTTGCCGAGACGGCGCGCGGCCTCGCGCGTCACGCCGATCACGCTCGAGCGCTTCTGGAAGTCGTAGACCCCGAGGGGCGAGGAAAAGCGCGCGGTGCGCGAAGTGGGCAGCACGTGGTTGGGCCCCGCGCAATAGTCGCCGAGCGCCTCCGAGGCATGATGGCCGAGAAAGATCGCGCCCGCGTGGCGAATCCTGGCGAGGAGCCGCTCGGGATCGGCGACCGCGAGCTCGAGGTGCTCGGGCGCGATGCGGTTGGCGAGCTCGCACGCTTGGTCCAGGTCGCGCGCGTGGATCAACGCGCCGCGCGCGGCGAGGGAGGCCTCGATCACCGCGCGCCGCGGCAACGACTCGAGCTGCCGGCGCATCGAGCGCGCGACGCGCTCGAGGAGCTCGGCGTCGGGCGAGATGAGGATCGCCTGGGCGATCTCGTCGTGCTCGGCCTGGGAGAAGAGGTCCATGGCGATCCAGTCGGCGTGCGCGCTGCCGTCGGCGATCACCAGGACTTCCGAGGGGCCCGCCACCATGTCGATGCCCACGCGTCCGAACACGCGCCGCTTGGCCGCGGCCACGTAGGCGTTGCCGGGGCCCACGATCTTGTCTACCGCCGGCACCGTGGGTGTGCCGAAGGCGAGCGCCGCGACCGCCTGCGCGCCGCCCACGCGCACGATGCGATCGACCCCGGCCAATGCGGCGGCGGCGAGCACGGCGGCGTTCAGCGCGCCCAAGGGGGTCGGGGAGACCATGATCAGCTCGCCCACGCCCGCCACCTTCGCCGCGACCGCGCTCATCAGCACCGACGAGGGGTAGGCGGCCTTGCCTCCGGGCACGTAGAGCCCGACGCGGTCGAGCGGCGTCACCTGCTGCCCGAGCAGCGTGCCGTCGTCGGCTTCGATGCGCCACGATTCCTGCTTCTGGCGCTCGTGGAAGGCGCGAATGCGCGCGGCGGCGAATTCCAGGGCCTCGCGCTCGGGCCGCGGCAGCTCGCGCAGCGCCGCGCGCGCCGCTTCGGGCGGCACGATCAGCGCCGCGGCGGAATCGGGCGTCCAGCGGTCGAAGCGCGCGGTGTACTCGAGGAGAGCCGCATCCCCGCGCCCACGCACCGCGGCGAGGATCTCCGTGGTCGAGCGTTCCACGCCCTCGTCCTGCGCGCTTTCGAAGGCGAGGAGCTTCGCGAGCTCGGCCTCGAAGCCGGGCGCGGAGGTGGAAAGCCTGCGCACCTCAACCACGGCTCGCCTTGCCGATCGCCTCGATCAGGGGGGCGATCGCCTCGCGCTTGAGCTTCATCGAGGCCGGGTTCACGATGAGGCGGCTCGACACCGCCATGATCTCCTCGACCACGCGCAGCTTGTTGGCCTTCAGGGTATTGCCGGTATCCACCAGGTCCACGATCGCGTCGGCGAGCCCGACCAGGGGGGCCAGCTCCATGGAGCCGTAGAGCTTGATGAGGTCGACGTGCACGCCCTTGGCGGCGAAGTGCTCGCGCGCGGTGCCGATGTACTTGGTGGCCACGCGCAGGCGCGCACCCTGCTTCACCGCGGCGGCGTAGTCGAAGCCCTCGGGAACGGCGACCACCATCTTGCATCTGGCGATGCCGAGGTCGAGCGGCTGGTAGAGGCCCTGGCCGCCGTGCTCGGCGAGGATGTCGCGCCCGGCGACTCCCAGGTCCGCGGCGCCGTATTGCACATAGGTCGGCACGTCGGCCGCGCGCACCAGGATGAGCCGCAGGTCCCGGCGCTCGGTGGCGAGGATGAGCTTCCTCGAAGTCTGCGCATCCTCGGTGGGGCGGATGCCCGCGGCGGCGAGGAGCGGCACGGTCTCCTCGAAGATGCGTCCCTTGGCGAGGGCGAGCGTGATCATCACTCGATCCGCGCGATGCGCGCGCCCAGCTTCGCGAGGCGCGCCTCGATGCGCTCGTAGCCGCGGTCGAGGTGGTAGATGCGCTCGATGATCGTCTCGCCGTCGGCGACCAGGCCCGCGATCACCAGGCTCGCGGAGGCGCGCAGGTCGGTCGCCATCACGGTGGCGCCGGTGAGCGCATCCACGCCGTAGATGATCGCGGTGTTGCCCTCGATGTCGATGTTGGCGCCCAGGCGGCGCAGCTCCTGCACGTGCATGAAGCGGTTCTCGAAGATGGTCTCGGTCACGTGCGCCGTGCCCTGGGCGACCGCATTCATGGCGATGAACTGCGCCTGCATGTCGGTGGGAAATCCCGGGTGCGGCGCGGTGCGCAGGCTCACCGCCTTGGGCCGCGCGCGCATCGCGAGGCGCACGGTGCGCTCGCCCACGGCGATGCCGGCCCCGGCCTCGCGCAGCTTCTGGATGACCGGGTCGAGGCTCGCCACCGGCGCCTCGGTGAGCGTGATGCTGCCGCGCGTGGCCGCCGCCGCCGCGAGGAAGGTCCCCGCCTCGATGCGGTCGGGCATCACCGAGTACTCGACGCCGTGCAGGCGCTCGACGCCCTCGATCGAGATCACGTCGCTGCCGTGGCCGGCGATCCTCGCGCCCATGGCGATGAGGCAGCGCGCGAGGTCGACCACCTCGGGCTCGCGCGCGGCGTTTTCGAGCACGGTCTCGCCCTCGGCGAGGCAGGCGGCCATCATCAGGTTCTCGGTGCCGGTCACGGTCACCGTGTCCATGAAGATGCGCGCGCCCTTCAGGCGCCGCGCGCTCGCGTGGATGTTGCCCTGCTCGATGGCGATCTCCGCGCCCATCGCCGCCAGCCCCTTGATGTGCAGGTCCACCGGGCGCTCGCCGATGGCGCAGCCGCCGGGCAGCGACACCTTCGCCTCGCCGAAACGCGCGGTGAGCGGGCCCAGCGCGAGGATCGAGGCGCGCATCGTCTTCACCAGGTCGTAGGGCGCGAAGGGCTCGGCGATCGAGTCGGCCTGCAGCTCGACCTCGTGGTCGGTGGACTTCGCCTTCACGCCCATGCGCTCGAGGAGCCGGATCATGGTGCGCACGTCGTTCAGCTGCGGCAGGTTCACGATTCGCACGGACTCGGCGGTGAGCAGCGCCGCCGCGAGGATCGGCAGCGCCGCGTTCTTCGCGCCGGCGACGCGCACTTCGCCCGCAAGCGGCACGCCGCCCTGAATCGATAGTTTCTGCATGGCTTTTCGAGGATGCCGGCCGGGGCCCGCGTTATCGTCCTAGCGCGCCGCCCATTCGTCGGGCGAGAAGGTCTTCATCGACAGGGCATGGATCTCCTCGCGCATGCGCTCCCCCAGGGCGGCATAGACCAGCTGGTGCTGGCGCACGCGCGTGAGGCCCGCGAACTCCGGGCTCACGATCACCGCGTCGAAATGGGCGCCGTCGCCCTGCACCTGGAGGTGGGTGCAGGCCAGGCCCGCGCGGATGGATTCTTCGATGGAGCTCGCTTCGACCATGGTGGATTGCCGGGGCTAGTGGCGCAGCTTGTAGCCGCGGCGCAGCAGGTGCAAGGTGACCCATGATAGGGCACCGAAGGCGGCGCTCGCAACGCCGAGGCTCGCCCATGGCGAGACGTCCGACTGCGCGAAGAAGCCGAAGCGAAAGCCGTCGATCGCGTAGAAGAACGGGTTCAGCTTCGACACTGCCTGCCAGAAGGGCGGCAGCGTGTGCATCGAGTAGAAGACGCCGGCGAGGAACGTGAGCGGCATCACCAGGAAATTCTGGAAGGCCGCGAGCTGGTCGAACTTCTCCGACCACACCCCGGCGATGATGCCCATGGCGCCGAGCATGCCGCAGCCCACCAACGCGAAGGCGATCGCCCAGAGCGGCTTGGCGACCGGGATGGGAATCAGCCACAGCGTCGCCGCGAAGACGCCGATGCCGACCGCGAGGCCGCGCACCATCGAGGCAAGAAGGTAGGCGGCGAAGATCTCGCCCGCGGAAATGGGCGGCAGCAGGATGAAGACGATGTTGCCGGTGATCTTGGACTGGATCAGCGACGACGAGCTGTTGGCGAAGGAGTTCTGCAGCATCGCCATCATGGCGAGGCCCGGAACGAGGAATTCCACGTAGCTCACGCCCGGAAACGCCTGCACGTGCGCGGCGAGCGCGTGCGCGAACACGACGAGGTAGAGAAGCGTGGTGAGCACGGGTGCGGCGACCGTCTGGAAGCTCACTTTCCAGAAGCGCAGCACTTCCTTGTAGAGCAGCGTGGGAAAGCCGCTCATGGCGAAGAGCGCGCCTCGTCGCGCCGCATGATCTTCACGAACACCTCCTCCAGCTCGGGCTCGGCGACTTCCAGGCTGGCGAGCGTGGCGCCGGCGTGGCGCAGCTGCGCGAGCACGCCCTCCAGGTGCGCCACGTCGGCGAGCGCGATGCGCCACCAGCCCGAGGGCTCGCGCGTCGCGCGCGCCGCGAGCGCGCCGGGCAGCTCGCAGCCCTCGAGCTTCACGCGCAGCACGCGCTCGGAGAATTCCGCGAGCAGGCTCGCGGTGGAGTCGAGCGCCACGATGCGCCCGTCCCTCATCATCGCGATGCGCGAGCAAAGCTGCTGCGCTTCCTCCAGGTAGTGCGTGGTGAGGAGGATGGTGTGGCCGGCCGCGTTCAGGCCGCGGATGAAGGCCCACAGCGTCTGGCGCAGCTCCACGTCCACTCCCGCGGTGGGCTCGTCGAGGACGATCACGGGCGGGCGGTGGACGAGCGCCTGCGCCACCATCACGCGCCGCTTCATGCCGCCCGACAAGCTGCGCATGTTGGCGTTGGCCTTGGTGTGGAGCGCGAGGCGCTCGAGGAGCTCGTCGATCCAGGAGGCGTTGGCGCGCAGGCCGAAGTATCCCGACTGGATCTCGAGGGTCTCGCGCACCGTGAAAAAGGGATCGAACACGATCTCCTGCGGCACGATGCCCAGCGCCCTGCGCGCCTCGCGAAAATCGCGCGCGACGTCGTGGCCGAGCACGGCGAGCGTGCCCGCGTCGGGCCGCGCGAGGCCGCCCAAGGCCGAGATGAGCGTGGTCTTGCCCGCGCCGTTGGGGCCGAGGAGCCCGAAGAACTCGCCGGCGCGCACTTCGAGCGACACGCCGGCGAGCGCGCGCACCGCGCCGAAGCGCTTGTGCACGCCGCGCACCTCGACCGCGATCGGCGCGGTCACGCCTGGTGGGGCTGGATCAGCTCGGCCACTCCGTAGAGCTCGGCCAACGCGATCAGGTTCGCGGGCAGGTTCACGAAAACGAGCGTCTTGCCGCGCCTGACGGCCATGCGGCGCCAGTCGAGGAGGAGCGCCACCGCCGAGGAATCGACGCCGGCGATGCCGGCGAAGTCGATGGTGAGCCGTTCGGGAAGGTCGGTGCGCGCGGCGTAGGCCGCGCTTTCCTCGAGCACCTGCGGAATGGTATCGAAGGAAAGATCGCCGGTGAGGGCGAGAACCTCCCCGGCGGGCGCGGCGCTCACGTTTTCGGCGCCGCCTTGGCGGGCTCGGGGGAGCGGTTGCGCTCCTGGAGCGTCTTCACCAGACCGTCGATGCCGCCCTTCTGGATCTGGTCGTTGAAGGTGCCGCGGTAAGTCGTCACCAGCGACGCGCCGTCGATCACCACGTCGTAGACCTTCCAGGCGCTATCCATCTTCTCCATCGAGTAGTCGATCGGGATCGGCGGGCCGCCCTGCTGGATCACGGCGGTGCGCACCGTGGCCTCCTTGTCGGCGGGCGCGAGCTTGGTGGGCTTCACCTCGATCGTCTGGTTGCGGTATTGCGTGAGGGCGCTCGAGTAGGTGCGCACCAGCAGCGTGCGGAATTCCTTGATGAGCGCCTGCTTCTGCGCGTCGCTGGCCTGCGCCCAGTTGCGCCCGACGGCGAGCCGCGTCATGCGCTCGAAGTCGAAGTGCGGGAGCACCTTCTGCTCGGCGAGCTCGACGATCTTGGTGGTGTTGCCCGACTGGACGTCCTTGTCGGACTTGATGATGGCGACTACTTCGTCGCTCACGCGCTTCACCAGCGCGTCGGGGGTCTCCTGGGCCGCGGCGAGCATGGGGACGGCGGCCGCGAGGAGCGTGGCAAGGATGCGGAACATGGGGGATTTTTCCTGTGGATGGGTGCTTGAGCCCGGTTCGACCCTAACGCGCGAACCGTGGTTCCGGTGCACTACTTCTTCTTCGTCGCCGCCGCCGGCGCCGCGGGCGCCGGCGCGCTCGGGCTCGAGTCCTGCGCCTTGCTGAAGAGGAACTGCCCGATCAGCTTCTCCAGCACCACCGCCGACTGCGTAATGGTGATGCGGTCGCCGGAGGCGAGCTTCTTGTCGTCGCCGCCCGCATCGAGCCCCACGTAGGTCTCGCCGAGCAGCCCCGAGGTGAGGATCGACGCGGTGGTGTCCTTGGGGAACGCGTACTTCTTGTCCATCGCGAGCGTGACCTGCGCCTGGAAGCGCTCGTTGTCGAAACGGATGTCGGCGACCCGGCCCACAAGCACGCCGGCGCTTCTCACCGGGCCCCTTACCTTGAGGCCGCCGATGTTGTCGAAGCGCGCCTCGACGCGGTAGGTCTCGGTGGCCTGCGTGCCGCCGCCGAGGTTGCCTACCTTGAGCGCGAGCACCAGCAGCGCCACGAAACCCGCGGTCACGAAGGCGCCGAACCAAAGGTCGATCGTCGTTCTTTCCATGTTCGTATATTCAGTGGTCCTCGCGCAGCATGAACGCGGTGAGCACGAGGTCGAGGAGGAGGATCATGAGCGCTGAAGTCACCACGGTGCGCGTCGTGGCGCCGGAGACTCCCTCGGCGGTCGGCGGAGCGTCGTATCCCTCGAACGTGGCGACGACGGTCACCGCGATTCCGAACACGAATGCCTTCACCAGGCCGTTCAAAACATCATACCGGAAGTCCACCGCCGCCTGCATTTGCGACCAGAAGGCGCCGTTGTCCACGCCGATGATGACGACGCCCACGAGGTAGCCGCCGAAGACCCCCATCGCCGAGAAGAGGAGCGACAGGATCGGCATCGAGATGATGCCCGCCCAGAAGCGCGGCGCGATCACGCGCGCCATGGGCGAGACCGCCATCATGTCCATTGCGGTCAGCTGCTCGGTGGTCTTCATGAGGCCGATCTCCGCGGTGATCGCGGAGCCCGCGCGCGCGGCGAAGAGGAGCGCCGAAACCACGGGTCCCAGCTCGCGCACCAGCGAGAGCGCCACCAGCACACCGATCGATTCGGTCGCTCCGTAGCGCTGCAGGGTCTGGTAGCCCTGCAGTCCCAGGACCATGCCGATGAACAGTCCCGAGACGATGATGATGATGAGCGAGAGCACGCCGCTGAAGTACACCTCGCGCATCACCAGGCGGAAGCGCCCGAAGCTCGTCCCGGAAGACGCCAGCACGAGCCCGAAGAAGCGCGCCATGGAGCCCAGGCGCCAGACGCCGTTCACGACGTTGGCGCCGAGGCGCGCGAGCGGCTTCCTCACGTCAAGCACGGCGCGCTCCCGGGGCGAGGCCCACGTCCGCCGCGTAGGGCTTCGCGGGGAAATGGAACGGCACGGGGCCGTCGGTCTCGCCGTGCACGAACTGGCGCACGTACGGCAGCTCCGAGCGGCGAATCTCCTCGGGCGTGCCTTCGCCGTGGATCACGCCGTCGGAGATGAAGTAGAGGTAGTCGACGATCTGCAGCGATTCCAGCACGTCGTGGGTGACGATGATCGAGGTCGAGCCGAGCGCGTCGTTCAGCTTGCGCATGAGCTGGCCGATCACCGCGAGCGCGATCGGGTCGAGGCCCGCGAAGGGCTCGTCGTACATGACGAGCAGCGGGTCGAGCACCACGGCGCGAGCGAGCGCCACGCGCCGCGCCATGCCCCCGGACAGCTCCGTGGGCCGCAGCCGGTGGGCGCCGCGCATGCCCACCGCTTCGAGCTTCATCAGCACCAGGTCGCGGATCATCGCCTCGGGAAGGCGCGTGTGCTCGCGCAGCGGGAACGCCACGTTCTCGAAGACGCTCAAGTCGGTGAACAGCGCGCCGTACTGGAACAGCATGCTCATCTTGCGGCGCATGCGGTAGAGGGCTTCGCCGTCGAGCTCGTGCACGGCATGCCCGGCGATGCGCACCGCGCCCTGGGTGGGCTTCAGCTGCCCGCCGATGATGCGCAAGAGCGTCGTCTTGCCGCTGCCCGACGAGCCCATGATCGCGACCACCTTGCCGCGCGGCACGCGCATCGAGATTCCCTTGAGGACGGGCCGGCGTCCATAGGCGAAGGTCACCGACTCGACGTCGACCAGGGTTTCTTCGGGCACGGGGGAAATTGCGGGAGCCAAGGCAGCGTATTTTAGCAGCTTTGCCAGCGCGCCCTCCCCTATAATCCGGGCGTGAAGAAGCCTCGCCTGCTGCTGGTCGACGATGACGCGCTCATCTCGGAGAGCCTCGCGTTCGCGCTGGCGGGCGACTACGAAGTGACGCGCGCCGGCGACCGCGCCGAGGCGGTCGCGAGGCTGCGCGAGGGGCTGCGTCCCGACCTCGCCTTGATCGACCTGGGCCTGCCGCCCGTGGCCCACCTCCCCAACGAAGGCTTCAAGCTGATCGGCGAGCTCCTCGCGCACGCTCCGCGAGTGCGCATCCTGGTCCTCACCGGCCAGAACGAGGAGTCGAACGCGCGCCGCGCGCGCGCCCTGGGTGCGATCGAGCTGGTGCCCAAGCCTTGCGAGCCGGAGCTGCTGCGCTCGCTCCTCGCGCGCGCGCTGAAGGCGCACGCGCTCGACAAGCGCGACGACGACGCCGAGCAGGTGAAGTCGCTGGTCGGCGAAAGCCCGCCGTTGCAGCGCCTGCGAAGCCAGATCGACCTCTACGCGGCTTCCACCTTCCCGGCATTGATCCAGGGCGAATCGGGCAGCGGCAAGGAGCGCGTGGCCTTCTCGCTGCACCACCTGAGCCCGCGCTCGCGCGAGCCGTTCCTCGCGTTGAACTGCGCGGCGATCTCGCCGGCGCTGGTGGAGCCCACGCTCTTCGGCTACGCGAAGGGCGCTTTCACCGGGGCGCAACAGGCCAAGTCGGGCTACTTCGAGGACGCGGGCGACGGCACGCTCTTCCTGGACGAGATCGGCGAGCTTCCCGGCGAGCTGCAGGCGAAGCTGCTGCGCGTGCTCGAGAACGGGGAGTACCAGCGCGTGGGCGAAACGCAGACCCGCGTGTCGCGGGCGCGCATCGTCGCCGCCACCAACCGCGACCTGCGCGAGGAGGCGAGCCAGGGGCGCTTCCGCTCCGACCTCTACCACCGCCTTTCGGTATTCGAGCTCACCGTGCCGCCGCTGCGCGCGCTGGGCGACGACAAGCTGCGTCTCCTCGACTACTACCGCGCGCTCTATGCGACGAAGATGGGAGCCCTGCCCTTCGCGCTGGACGAGGCCGCGATCGCGCGCTGGACGGCTTACGAGTTTCCCGGCAACGTGCGCGAGCTGAAGAACATCGCGATCCGGCTCACCACCAAGTACGCCGGCTACACGGTGCGCGCGGCGGAGCTCGAGAGCGAGCTCGCGCCCGGCGACGCCGCCCGCTCCGACCCCGTCGCGCGCGCCCGCGCCGAGCTCGCCGCGGGCAAGCCCTTCAGCCTCGACGCGACTCTGAAGGAGGTCGAGCAGGCCTACCTCGACGCCGCGCTCGAAATCGCGCAGGGCAACATGTCGCAGGCGGCGAAACTGCTCGGCGTCTCGCGCAGCACGCTCTATGGAAGGCTCGAAGCGGCGGGCCGCTCCGGTGCTAGACTGGGCTCCTCCGATACGGGCGAAGCGCGCGGCTGATGACCCCAACAAGCAACGACCCGCGCCGAGCCGAACGCCGATGACGATGTACCTCGAGCACTTCGGGCTGCGCGAAGCGCCGTTCCGAATCACGCCCCATACGGAGTTCTTCTTCTCGGGGGCCAACCGCGGGGCCACGCTCGAGGCGCTGCTCTACGCGATCACCGCCGGCGAGGGCATGGTGAAGGTCACGGGCGAGGTGGGCAGCGGCAAGACGATGCTGTGCCGCGTGCTGATGGAGCGCCTTCCCGAGAGCGTCGAGACCATCTACCTCGCGGTGCCGAGCCTCACGCGCGACGAGATGCTCGCGGCGATCGCCGGCGACCTCGGCATCGACGCCACGGGCGCGAGCACCACCAAGCTGGTGCGCTCGCTGCAGGACAAGCTGATCGAGATCCACTCGACGGGGCGCCAGGTGGTGGCGCTCATCGACGAGGCGCACGCGATGCCGCTCGGCACGCTGGAGGAGATCCGGCTCCTCTCCAACCTCGAGACCGGCACCGACAAGCTGCTGCAGATCGTCCTCTTCGGCCAGCCCGAGCTCGACGTCCACCTTGCGCTGCCGCACATGCGCCAGCTGAAGGAGCGCATCACCCACAACTTCACGCTGGCGCCGCTGCCGCCGCGCGACATCAAGGACTATCTCGCCTTCCGCATGCGCGCCGCCGGCTACCACGGCCCCGAGCTCTTCGGCCCCGAGGTCCTGCGCGTCATCGCCGAAGCTTCCGAGGGCCTCACGCGGCGCATCAACATCTTCGCCGACAAGACGCTCCTCGCCGCGTTCGCCGCGGGCACGCACTCGGTCAACGCCGACCACGCGCGCGCCGCGATCACCGATACGCAGATCGTGCTCATGCGCCGCGAGTCGCCGCGCCGCCTGGCGATGGCGAGCGCCCTCGGCGTGGCCGCGGGCATCGCGATCGGCTTCGCGCTCGCGCACTTCGTGCAGACCAGCGCGCCGGTGCTCGCCGCGAACGCGGCGGGCGCACCCGTGAAAGCGCCCGCCCCACCCGCCGCGCCGCCGCCGGGCGCGATTCCCGTGGCCGCGGTGGCGACGCTCGCGCCCGAGAAGGCGAAGCCGCGCAACGCCGAGGCGAGCGAGCGCTCGGTCGCCGCGCGCATGGCGGCGGGCCGCGAGTTGCTCGCGAGCGACGCGCCGCGCTATGCCGTGCAGCTCATGGTCGCCGACGCGAAGGAGCGCGGCTACCTGGAGACCTACCTCACCGAGGCCGGCCGGTCGCTACGCCCCGAGCGCCTGTTCGTGGTCCCCGCGGGCAGCTCCGAGGCGCCGCGCCTGGGGGTCCTGTTCGGCACATTCGACGAGCGCGGCGAGGCGGCGATCGCCCTCGCCGCGCTCCCCGAAAGCCTCAAGCAGTTCCGTCCCTACGTGCGGCCCCTCGAGGGCGTGCGTGAGGACGCCCGGCGCGCCGAGCGCAAATAGCCCTGCACCGCGAGGCTTTTTCCGGCGCAATTTCGCCGGGAATTGTGGGGGATTTCATTTGCGTTTCACCCCCGAAAACGCTATAAAGGATAGAAGGGGCGGTTCTGTCCATAAAACAAACACTTACGGAAATTCCTGCATGCGGTTTTTAGCTTCCGCGCCGTGCTTCGCGCTGCTCCTGGCGATCGCGGGTTGCGGCGCGCGCCCGCTTGCGCAGCCGCAGAGCCATATCCAGCCCGCGGTCGAGCCCGCGCCGGGCAGCGCCCAGATCCCGGCCACGGTGCGCTCGGTGCCGATGCCTCCGGCGCCCACCGCGCGCGACGCCGAGATCCGTTATTCCGTGGTGGTCGCCAACCAGCCGGTGCGCGAAGTGCTGCTCGCCATGGCGCGCGAGACCAAGATCAACTTCGACATCCACCCCGGCATCGAAGGCACCATCAACCTGAACGCGATCGACCAGACCCTGAGGCAGATCCTCACGCGCATCGCAAAGCAGGTCGACATGCGCTGGGAGATGGAGGGGCAGACCATCACCGTGATGCCGGACACGCCGTTCCTGCGCACCTATCGCGTCGACTATGTGAACATGGCGCGCGACGTGACCGAGACCGTGGGCATCGCGACGCAGGTGATCTCGGGGGTCGTCGCGGGGTCCGGCGCGAGCGCGGGCAGCGGCGGCAACAACTCGACGCTCACCATCAACGCCACCTCGCGCCACCGCATCTGGGAGACGATCGAGAAGAACATCCGCGACATGCTGCGCGAAACCGACAAGCAGCTGCCGGAAGGCAGCAGCGAGACCTTCGTGCAGAACCGCGGCCAGGGCGCGGTCACGTCGAACCAGGCGCGTACCACCAACCAGCCGCGCACCGGGCGCACCACCACCACGCAGAACCGCACCACGGTGGAAGCGCCCGGCGAAACGCAGACCGCGCAGGCCACCGACTTCGTCGAGCAGCGCCTCACGTTTCGCGAGGCGGCCTCCGTCATGGTGAATCCCGAGGCCGGGATCGTCGTGGTGCGCGCCACCTCGCGCCAGCACGAGAGGGTGCGCGAGTTCCTGGACGACGTGCTGGGCGCCTCGAAGCGCCAGGTGCTGATCGAGGCGACCATCGTGGAAGTCACCTTGAGCGACAACTACCAGTCGGGCGTCGACTGGTCGGCGCTCGGGCTGAACGGGCTGGGCTACAGCTTCCGCCAGAACCTCCTCGGCGCGAACCTCGCGAGCGCGCCGTTCTTCTCGGTCTCGTACAGCAACCCGAACGCGGCCGCGGGCGGCAACATCAGCAGCACGGTGAAGCTGCTCGACTCGTTCGGCAAGACGCGCGTGCTGTCCAGCCCCAAGCTGATGGCGCTCAACAACCAGACCGCGATCCTGAAGGTGGTCGACAACCGCGTATATTTCACCGTGAAGGCCGACACCGTCACCAATACCAACACGTCGATCACCACCTTCACCACCACGCAGAACGTGGTGCCGGTGGGCTTCATCATGAACGTGACCCCGCAGATCAGCGAGGGCGACATGGTGACGCTCAACGTGCGCCCCACGGTGACGCGCATCATCGACAGCGTGCCCGATCCCAACCCCTCGCTCGCCGCGGCCGGGGTGACGAGCTTCATCCCGGTGACCCAGACGCGCGAGATGGAAAGCGTGATGAAGGTCGCGAGCGGCCAGACCGCGATCCTCGGCGGCCTCATGCTCGACAGCTTCGAGGGCAAGCGCGACGGCCTGCCGGTGGCTTCCCGCATCCCGGTGTTCGGCGACCTGGTGAGCTACCGCAACGACAAGTCGCAGAAGATCGAGCTGGTGATCTTCATCCGCCCGATGGTGATCCGCGACGCGAGCATGGAAGGCGACCTCTCGGACTATCGCCGCTTCCTGCCCAACGAGAAGTTCTTCGGCGACACGCGCCCGCCCCTGCCGTGCTTCGAGAACGGCCTGCAGCGCCTCGAGGACAAGGCGCTCGCCTCCGGTTCGCCGTGCCTCGCCCCGGAGCCGGTGGTGGCGCCGCCCGCGAAGGGCGCGACGTGAGCCTGCTGCTGGATGCGCTGAAGCGCGCGGAGCAGGAGAAGCTCGCCAAGCAGGGCGAGCGCGGCGAGCCCGAGCGGCGCGAACCGGCCTCGATGCCCGCTTCCAAGCCCGCTTCCGCGGCCTCGCTCGAGCTGGCACCCATCAACTCGCCGTCGGCGGGCGCGCCGCCTTCCGCGTCCGCCGAAAGGGCGCGC
>Ga0209647_1000197_pt1 | contig 55808 bp, 42 predicted proteins | sample GraSoi_2013_60cm_FD_185827 | JGI IMG/M metagenome (GOLD analysis project Ga0209647, IMG submission 185827) | Grasslands soil microbial communities from the Angelo Coastal Reserve, California, USA - Sample 9_17_2013_60cm (SPAdes) (version 2) | ecosystem: Environmental > Terrestrial > Soil >...
ACGTTGCCCCGCTTATGAATATACCCCGGCATAATGCCGATTTTGCATTCACCGGGGGTGATGATCCCCGGACAATTCGGACCGATTAAACGGCTTTTCGAACCCTTTAGCACCTCCTTGACCCGCATCATATCCATGACCGGAATTCCTTCGGTGATACAGACGATGAGTTCGACGCCAGCATCGGCTGCTTCCAGGATGGCATCCGCGGCAAAAGGCGCCGGCACAAAGATCATGGTGGCATTGCATCCAGTCTGTTTGCGCGCCTCGCTAACCGTGTCGTAAATCGGTACTTTCCCGTCGAAGCTCTGTTTTCCTTTTCCGGGTGTCACACCGGCAACTACGTTTGTGCCGTACTCCATGCACCCGCGGGCATGAAAGGCTCCGGATTGACCGGTGATCCCCTGCACCAGGAGTCGCGTATTTCGGTTAACCAGTATAGACATTTATGTGAGCGGTTTCTAACTGTGTCGTTTATGGACCGTTAATTTGTTCCCGTCAGGATCCGCGATCACCGCCATCCAACAAACGGGACTTTCCATGGGTTCTAATTCAAAAGATATCTGTTTCGCCTTGAGCTCAGCTATCGCCGCGTCAAAATCAACCACTTCAAAAGCAACGTTTGGGCCATCCGGCGAAGGCTTCCAGTTCTCCTTCGCCATGTTACTGATGGCAAACGTGGTTGGCCCGAGGTCGTACTCGATCCAAAGGCGGTCGCCGCCACCAAAGGTTCGTGACGGAGACAGACCTAAAACTCCCTCATAGAAATCACGGGCCCGGTCAAGGTCCGTCACGGGATAGCCAATGAATGCTATTTCTGCGATTTGCACGGTTTGTTCTCTTAAAAATCCCGACCGCTTACTCGCCTAGGCCCCCTTTGCGGCTGCGACCACTAATTTCGCGGCCTCGGCCAAGTCTCCAGCCGCGCGGATCGGCAGTTTCGACTCGGTTAAGAGTTTCTTGCCCTGGTCAACGTTGGTGCCTTCCAACCGAACCACTAGAGGCACCGGGAGGGTCACCGCTTTCACGGCATTAATTATTCCTTGAGCGATCACGTCACAGCGCATGATCCCGCCAAAGATGTTCACCAGGATGGCTTTCACATTCCTGTCGGAAACCAAGATCTTGAACGCCTCGGTCACCTGCTCTTCGCTGGCGCCGCCGCCGACATCCAGAAAGTTCGCAGGCCGGCCGCCGGCATATTTAATGATATCCATGGTAGCCATGGCCAACCCGGCGCCGTTCACCAGGCACGCAATGTTACCGTCCAGTCCAATATAGTTGAGGCTGAACTTCGACGCTTCGACTTCACGCGGATCCTCTTCATTCTCGTCTCGCATCGCCACAATCTCCGGATGCCGATAAAGCGCGTTATCATCGAAATTGAATTTCGCGTCGACAGCGAGCACTTCACCGCTTTTGGTCAGCACTAACGGATTTATCTCAACCAGCGAACAATCGAGCGTGCTGAAGAGACGGTACACATTCAGGATGAGCTTTGACGCCGCTTTTAGTTGGTCTCCGGTAAACTCCAGATGCCGGGCAAGTTTCAATGCCGTGAACGGTTGCATTCCTAAGAGCGGATGCACTTTTTCGCGGTAAATTTTATCGGGCGTTTTCTCGGCCACAGCTTCGATGTCGATGCCGCCCTCAGTGCTGACTACGACTACCGGCGCGCCGCTTTCTCGATCCAACAATATGGCAAAATAAACCTCGCGCTGGATATCGACCGATTCGGCTACCATGACTTTTCGCACCAGACGACCATCTGGACCGGTCTGATTGGTCACGAGGTAGTGGCCCAACATGTTCTGAGCAATTTCACGTGCCTCGGCTGGGGTCGAACAAAGCTTTACGCCGCCTTTGAAGCCATTCTTGAAAACGCCTTTTCCTCTACCTCCCGCATGAATCTGCGCTTTCACGACGAGGTGAGAGGTCTTGAGACCAGTGGCAACTTTTTCTGCCTCTTCCGGCGTCTCAGCCGGAAAACCCTTCGGAGAGGCGACTCCGAACCGTTGGAAAAGCTCTTTGGCCTGATATTCGTGGATATTCATGAGGAGAACAAAGACGACCTGACCTGGCCGACCTGACGCCTACATAGGTCTGGCCGGGAATGGCGTCAAGTCAGGCTGACGAAGAGCTCAACTAAACAATTCACACCAAGATCACAGCTCGGCGAAACCGCATCCAAACACAGGGAATGCCACACGAGGCAGACTCCTCCCCATCTCCCCTTTAGCCACGTCGGCCAGAGGACACAAAGGCGAGGATAAAAATTTCACAACAAGGCCTCAAAGTCCGCAAAGGTCTGAGAGGGAAAATCCCTCTTTGTGGCCTTTGTGACCTTGCTGTGAATCATTTTGTCTTTTCGCTAGCTTTGTGACCTTGTTGTTTGATGCCGCTTTTCGCCGAACAACGCCTTCTGGAACGACTGCACCGACTTGGATTCAACGAGTCACAGTTCACCGAGTTCTTCGCCCGGTCAGGCGGTCCTGGCGGTCAGAATGTAAATAAGGTATCGACCGCGGTGACTCTGCGGCATATCCCCACCGGGTTATCGGTCACTGTCAGCGATTCCCGTTCCCAATACCAGAACCGGAACCTCGCGATCCTCCGGTTGATCGAACTCTTGGAAAGGCGTGAGGCCGACGAGAGAAACCGGCGAATAGCGGAGAAAGCAAAGGCGCGTCGCCGGAAGTCACCGCGTCCACCGGCGTTAAAACGCAAAATCCGAGAGATGAAAGAACGCCGATCGGGTATCAAGAAAGACCGGCGAGCACCAGGAAAGGGTGATTAAGGACGGGCGTGCTTTTGCAGAACGGCCGTCTGCTGGAATTACGGCGCTCGACTTGGAACGGGCGAAAGCGGCTCCCCTCCCAGCGCTGGTGTTAGCATACGTTCCACGTATTTCGCAATGAGATCGAATTCCAAGTTCACCCACTGACCCGGGGTTCGTTGGTGCAGATTCGTTACTTGCCAGGTGTGAGGAATAATCCACACAACGAAACGATCAGGATGAAGTTCCGCCACCGTGAGGCTGATACCGTCAACCGTAATCGACCCTTTGAAGACGACGTACCGCGAAAATGATTCAGGGAGAGCAACTTCGATCCGATGATCGCTTCCCACCGGTTCAATCGCTTCGATCCGGGATGTGGTATCTATATGCCCCTGTACGACATGGCCGTCGAAGCGGCCATTGGCCAGCATGGGCCGCTCCAGATTGATCAAGTGCCCTTCCTTTACATCTCCCAAATTGGTCCGCCGTAGCGTCTCAGCCAACAAATCGAACCGAATCTGAGATCCATCCAGATCGGTAGCGGTTAAGCAGCATCCATTGAGAGCCAAGCTGTCGCCGATCTTTAATTCCTTGGCCAGTTCCGTCTCGATTACGAGTTGCGTACCCCCGTCGGGAGTATGCTCTGCGCGTTTGATTCGTCCGGTGGCTTCGACAATTCCAGTAAACACGGTCCTGTAGGTTTAAGGTTAAAGATTTTAAGTTCTAGGTCTTACGGTTCTAGGATATAAGTTGGAGGTCTCAGCCGGAGTTGGAAATTAGACGTTAAAGCCGGAACGTGCAAAATTGCACGTTTTCTACCTTGTGACCGTGCGATTACTCGCACTCGCAATTGTGACGTCCAACATATAACCTTTAACTTATAACCTCGAACTTTAATGGATCGTAACGGCTCCATCGAAAACGTCATCATCGTTGGCACGGGTTGCGCCGGCTTGACCGCCGCGATCTACGCCGCCCGAGCAAATCTTTCCCCTCTCGTCTTGGAGGGTCGGGAACCAGGCGGCCAACTCACGACAACTACGCAAGTCGAGAACTTTCCCGGGTTTCCGGAGGGCGTCGATGGTCCGCAGCTCATTATGAACATGCACCGGCAAGCCGAGAAATTTGGCGCTCGCTTCCAGTACGCTGAAGTCGACGAATTCGAGCCGGGCACGGATTATCATCGTTTGAAGGTCGACGGTGAATGGTTGGAAGCAAAAAGCGTGATTGTGGCCAGTGGTGCGTCCGCCAAATGGCTCGGGCTATCTAACGAGAAAGCGATGAAAGGCCACGGTTTGACTTCGTGCGCTACTTGCGACGGCGCGTTCTATCGGAATGTCCCGGTCTGCGTAGTAGGTGGGGGCGATACTGCGTGCGAGGAGGCAATTTTCCTCACTAAATTCGCTTCTCAGGTTTACCTGATCCATCGCCGGGATTCATTTCGCGCGTCGGCAATCTTGGCTACTCGCGCCCTTAACCACCCAAAGATCACGCCGATCTGGAATACAGCCGTCACCGAGTACCTGCCAGACGATCGAGGCGAAATGCACGGGGTAAAACTTAAGAATCTGGAGACCGAAGAAGAATCGACGTTAGAGGTGAAGTGCGCCTTCATCGCCATTGGTCATACCCCAAATACGGCTCCATTTCGTAGCTGGTTGCCAACGGACAAAAACGGCTACCTGCTCAAGAAAGACGGGTCTTTCACGGAAATACCGGGAGTCTTTGCGGCAGGAGACGTGGTCGATCCTTACTATCGACAAGCTGTCACTGCCGCAGGTCAAGGTTGCATGGCGGCGATGGATGCCGAGCGTTACTTGGCGCACCAGGACAGCCCGCATCACCCCCAAACGGCCTAGCCCCATCTGGCGTCGGACAAGCCGGGAGGCTTCGTCTGAGAAGCAGGCTCCATGAAGGTTTGCGATTTGACGCAATTTTACTCCCCGTTTAGCGGGGGGGTGAAACGCTACCTCGAAGAGAAGCGGAAGTACGCCGTCGCCAACGGTCATCAACACCTGCTGATCATTCCGGGCGAGCAAAGTTCATGTAGCGAGACTGTCAACAGTCGGACCTACTCGATTAAGTCGCCCTTGGTTTCGCGAACCTCGCGTTATCGGGCGTTATTAAATCTGGGTGCTGTACAGGCGCTGCTGGAGAAGGAACAACCGGACGTGATTGAGTCGAGCGACCCATATCAATTAGCTTGGAAAGCAATTTCTTCCGGGTGCGCTCTACGTATCCCGGTGGTCGGTTTCTATCACTCGCATTTTCCGGAAGCCTACCTAAGGACTACCTCAAAATTCCTGGGAGAGACTGCGACTGAGATCGTAATGGAAGTAGCCCGAACCTACGTGCGCGCGCTCTACAACCACTTTCAGGCCACGTTCGTGCCTTCGGCTGCGCTCGGTCAGGTATTGGGCAAATGGGGCGTCGAAAATGTGATCTTGGCAGAACTCGGGATCGACACGGATATTTTTCGTCCCGGAAAAGATCGTGACGCCACTCGAGCGCGCATCGAGATCCCGGCTGACCGTTTTCTGCTCCTATACGTCGGCCGGCTCGCTCATGAAAAAAATGTTAAGACACTGTTCGAAGCTTTTGAGAACCTGAATACCGCCAATCCAAAGCATTTTCATATGCTCGTGGTCGGCGATGGTCCCCAAAGAGAGCAACTACGCGATCTTTCTCGAAGCACCAAAGCCGTTTCTTGGCTTCGGTATATCTCCGCTCAAGACGAGCTGGCAGCGGTCTACCGAGCTGTCGATCTATTCGTGCATCCTGGCGTGCAAGAAACCTTTGGATTGGTCGCATTGGAAGCACAAGCTTGTGGAACCCCAGTAGTCGGCATCCGGGGAAGCTATATGGACCGGATTATTCTGAGCGATCAAACGCACTGGGCGGAAGATAATTCTCCGGATTCGCTGGCAGTAGCGATCTTAGAGTCAAAAAAGCTGGACCTGGCTGCGATCGGCGAAGCCGCTAGCCAACAGGTGGCCAAACGTTATTCTTGGCGCCGGGTCTTTCGCCAGATGTTTGACATCTACGGACAGCTGCGAGCCGTTTAGCGTTTGGCGTTTGGCGTTCACGGTCGGTCCAGCGGCTACCCCGGCGCAACTTACGGCAAAGCCGGGGAGCGTGTGGCGTCGCAATCGGGCTTTGTTTACGACTCTGGGTAGGTTTGCTTTAAAACTTCCCTTGCAGGCCATCTTCTTTAGAGAACTATCAATGTTGATGTCGCCCGCATCGCCGAACGCCGAACGCCAAACGCTGAACGCCGAACGTTTCATTGTGCGTTCTTATCAGCCGGCGGACCGAGACGCCATTCGTGATCTCTGCTGCCGTACCGGGTTTCTGGGACAACCTATCGACCCGGTATTCGAGGATCGCGATCTTTTCGCTGACTTTCTAACGGATTATTATCTCACTCGCGAGCCCGACTCAGCCTTCGTCGTCACGATAGATGGTATGGTCAAGGGGTACTTGCTCGGATGCCGGTTCCCGCACCGGCATCAGAGCTTTAGCCTTTTCCATTCTGTTCCGCTTGCTGCCAAAGCCCTATTGCGTTTCCCCCGATATAATGCGGAGTCGCGCCGGTTCATACAATGGATCGCCTTAAACTCTTGGCGCGAGGTGCCGGATGCACCCCGGAATATAGGTCATTTTCACATTAACTTTTTGCCTGAGCTTAAACGCATTGCAGTGATTCGCGCTGTGCTCGAGCACTATCTCCGGTTTCTGTCCGATCACGGTGTCAAACAGATCAGCGCTCAGATGGTGACCTTCGACGATCGCCGTACGCTTGGATTATTCGAACGTTACGGGTTCAAAGTTCTAAATCGATCCCGGATCTCTAAATTTGAGCGTTTTACTTGCGAGCCTGTCTACCTGACGACGATCATCAAAGATGTGGTTGAGAAAGGGGACCGAGTTTTCTATCAAGTGGCGCCGCACACTCGGGCTCGCGCTAGAGGGTCTGAGTCACCTCCACAAGAAAATTGAGTCCCGCTGCTGACGGCAACGGCCATCAGCCAAAGGGACGGAGGACGGGGCATGGAACGTAGATGAAGGAAAATGGAAGTAGTGCAGCTCGGATCGAAAACCCGGCTTTGGTGGCGTGGTCTACTGTCTATCAGCAATTCAAGACTTCAGACGGCTATCTCGGCCTATCATTGTTCTTACTGTTGTCGCTCCCGTCAGTTTACCTTTTCGCTTCGACACCTCCGCTCTGGCGAGACAGCGATGGATTCTATCAAGTCGCCACCAAATTCGAGTTTTTAACCGTCCTGCATTGGCCGCCGCTCTATTGCTTTTGTGCACGAATTCCTTTCCTGGTGGCGGCCGTCTTGGATGGGTCCCTCTTTCATACGGGGTTCTCATTTAACTGGCCCAGAATCACAGACCTGGGCGTCTATCTTCTTCTGGTTTCACAACATCTTTTTCTGATCGCCGCGCTCCTAAGCGTCAGCATGACGTTAACTAGAAGTTGGCTGCCTCGGTTCCTGATAGCAGCCATTTTTGTGTCTTGCACGCCGATCTACGTTTTCGCTCACTGCGTCGGCTCGGAAGCGATCATGGCTCCCCTTCTATTCTTAGGCTGCGCCGCCGGCGTTAAATATCTTTATTCTCCTTCCCAACCTTGGTTGATCCTGTTGTTCTGCTTCATCGGTCTGAATATTCTCGATCGTCATGCCAACGGGGTTATCGCTGGGCTGGTTCCGTTAGCGCTGCTGCTCTTGCTAGGTGTAGCGGTAGTTCGAGGATCACTTGTTCAAAGCGATCGTTCCTATTTCCGGAGGACGCGGCGATCTCTTTTGATCACCATCGGAGTGGGTATGGCCGGAATCCTGGCGGCTAACGGGGTTGTCCGCGCCGTCTGTCGATTCGACAAGATCCCATATCGGTCCAGAGCCGGTTACGCTTTTGTCTGGAGACTGGATTTTTTAAAGAACCTGCCGTTGCCTCAGCAAACTGCCATCATAGATAAAGCCGAGTCTGATCTGCATGACCCGGCCATTACAGCTGCGCTGCAAAAGGTCAAAGAAATGTCGGCTGAAGGTACTTTTGTGCCCGATGATGCCTGCACTGCCATGGACCAGGTTTTGGGAGAGCAGGGCTATCAAGGCCAGCAACGACATGTGATGCTCGATGAAAAGCTAAATCGCCTCTTCAGATACTTACTTTTGCACGACCCACTAACATTGTCCCAAGCCGTCAGCCACGATGTACTCAACGGAATGAGCTTCACGCCGAGTTTGCTAACTAAGGACCCATTTCTATGCACCGATTGGTTAGTCAAACGCATCCCGGAGCCACGGTTCCAGCCGATCCAGCAGTTGCAAACGTTGCTCACCGATTCAAACCCGCTGAAACGATACGAAGCTTGCCCCTATTTCCATTTTTGGAGCTTCCTGCCCTTCTCCGATATAGTCGTTGGAATACTCCTTGCCAGCCTGATTGGTATCTTCACCGCCAGAACCCAGTGTGACCTGGCATTGGCCGTATACGCCATCGCCTGCACTCTAACCGGAATCGCGTCTGCAGTGATCAGCTTCACCGTGGTGACGCTACTCCCACGCCTGATGTTGCCAACCCTGATCCTGCTCTGTTTTGCGGTTGTCGTTCTGGTGATTCGACTGGATCCGCTCAGGTCCGACCAGTGGAAACAGGCGCCGTAGCGACTACCTGATCAACCAGGCCATACGTTTTCGCTTCTTCGGCTGAAAGCCAGAAGTCACGATCCATGTCATGTAAGATTTCTGCTTCCGTCTTTCCCGTATGGAACGCATAGAGCCGGCTGAGGCGCTTTTTCGCCTTCAGGAGTTGTTCTACTGACTTTTCCAGATCGCTGGCAACGCCTTGGGCGCCGCCGGAGGGCTGATGAATCATGATGTCGCAATTCGGTAACGCGTACCTTTTTCCTTTGGTTCCGGCAGCTAACAAAAACGACCCCATACTGGCCGCCACGCCCAAACAATAGGTGGCCACATCACAACTGAGAAATTGCATCGTATCGTACATGGCGAGGCCCGCAGTAACCGATCCTCCAGGAGAATTAATATACAGGCTGACGTCCTGATCTGCGGCTTGCGTTTGTAAAAATAGCAATTGAGCCACCACCAAGTTTGCCAGGGTGTCGTCTATTTCGGAACCGATGAAAATGATCCGATCCTTTAATAGCCGGCTGTAAATGTCATAGCTTCGCTCCCCGAGTCCGGTATCTTCGATAACCATCGGAACCACCATCGGGCTCTCAGACTCCTCACCAGGGTCTCTCATGCCATCCACTGTCCGACAGGGCTCTTGGTTTTCAAGCGGCTTAAAATTGAAAATAGATAAACGGTCGTAGCCCGGTCTTCGCCAGCATCGCTACGCAAAGTGTGGCCAGCACTAGAATAGCAAATGCCAGCTCAGGGTTAAGTGCCGGCTTCTCTCGCCAGACCCGGAGTGAACGAACCACAAAAGTGTCGCACACGATCGGCAATACCAACAACAGCCAGGGAATCATGCCCACTTGTCGCTCCACTGAGGAATGGCCGGCCCTAAGGGAAAATAGGCCCGAAATAAAATTCAGCGTGTCTTGAAAATTGGAGGCACGAAACGGGATCCAGAGCAGAAAAACGATGATCTGCGTGATCACCCAACCAGCCACCAGGCCAAAACTAATCGAGAACTCACCGCGCTCTTTTCCGAATCGTCCTCCATGAATCAGCTTTTCAGCACACAGCACCGCGCCGTGTACACCGCCCCACAAGACGAAATTCCAACTTGCTCCGTGCCAGAGCCCGCCCAGTAACATCGTACCCATTAAATTCCGCAGTTGCTTCAAGGGAGGGACTCGGTTGCCGCCGAGCGGAATATAAAGGTAATCACGCAACCAGGTGGACAGCGAGATATGCCATCGGCGCCAGAAGTTCGTCAGGCTGGTGGCACAATAAGGGAAATTGAAATTATCTGGGAGCCGATAACCAAAAAGTCGCGACACGCCGATGGCGATCAATGAGTAACCGTTAAAATCGAAATAGATCTGGCTGTAAAACCCCAGGGCACCGGCCACGAGATACACCCAAGAGAACTCACCAGGTGCTCTAAATACAGAATCCACGAATGGGGCTATCGCATCGGCAAATACTATCTTATACAGAAATCCTAACCCGATCGATTGGAGCGCGACGAGGAGATCCTCTCCATCAAATGCCCTTTTGCCCTCCAATTGAGGTAGGAACACGGTGGCCCGCACAATCGGTCCAGCCACCAACTGCGGGAAAAACGCGATGTAGAGGGCGACATCAAGCAATGAGATCTTTCGGTCGACCGTGCCGCGGAAAGTATCGACCGCTAACGTGATCGCATGGAACGTATAGAAGCTTATTCCAATCGGAAGAAGAACCCTGAACGTCAGGCTAGACGAGGCGGCATGGATCCCCAGGCTGTGTAGACCTACCAAGAGATTATGTTCAAAAAAGTTGAAGTACTTGAAAAAGCCTAAGACGGCTAGTTCGATGCCAAGGCAGCACCATAAATAGAGCAGCGCTCGGCGCCGGTTCCGTTTTCTGCGTTCGAACAGCACAAGCCGAGCGCCGAAGAAGACAGACAATATGACAAAGCTAAGTAGGCCGAGGAACCGCCAGTCCCACCAAGCATAGAAAACAAAGCTAGCTCCTACCAACAACAGTTTCCGTAAAGAATTCGACGGTAACAACCAATAGGTTGGCAATACCAGAAGCAGAAAACAGAGGAAAGATCCCGAGTTGAACAGCATTAGAGGCTCTTCGATTGAATCTGTTCAACCAGATATTTGGCAAATTGTTCGGAATAAATCTCCGCACCGGCTAGTTGTAAATGCAGCTGGTCGTACCAAAGCGACGGCTGATCCAGCTCTTTCACCAACGGTGTGCCTGTCCCATCAAAGAACAGCGCTTTACCTGGTTGGCGCCGTTTCCAAGCATTGTAGTCCGCATCCCCTTTCGACCAGCTTGGGAACGCAAAGTAACATTCGGATGTAATCAGCCCTCGGAAGATCTCGCGGAAGTCACGGTCCCTTTTCCTCTGCCAGGGAAGATAACTCGAAAAATTCGCCACCGACCGCTTGTCCAGCACCGCGTCTGCAACGGCGTCAAGAGAGCCGGTCGCTGTAAACGTCGGACTTTGCGTGATGTTAGGGAAGAAAGGTTCAGTCTGAGCAGTCGGCGCTAGCTCTTCCATCCTGGGCACGTAGCCAACGTGGAAAAGATTAAAGAGCCCACATCCTGCCAGGTCGGTAAGGAGATTATGCTTTTTGAACCAATCGGTCGCCCCGAACTTTAGGGCTAACCAAGAAAAGATTGTGGGGAAGTTATCCGGGCCCAAATATCGCATTGAACGGCCAGTCGAGCCGTTCCTCAGGAAGCCGTTTAAGGGATTCCTGTCATAGCCAAGCTCCACCTCACGGCAAAGGACTACCTTTATCCGGCGAAGGGCATCGATCTGGTCCGGCCGCAGTGCTTCCATGAATTCTTTCAGATACTGGTATCTTTCAGCGTGGTTGGCGCCCGCGGAGGAAAGTTGAAGTATGATGGCGGGAATGCCGTGCTCGGTCAGCACCGTTTGCACGCGGTTACCGTCAAAGCCGTTCATGGTAAGGCTGCTCCCTTCAACCAGAATGACGTACTGAACCCTGGCGAGATCCTGCGCATCCAGTTTTTGTTTCGCCTGCAAAACTAAACCGGGAGCGGGTGAATCCGGGTATGATTTGGGCGCCGGCATCGATACATTGATTACCACCACCCAAAGCCCTAACGGGATTAGATAACTGTACCAGCGCGGCATCCGCTTGATTCCGGGTGAAACCCGGATTGCAGCTAAGACCGCCAATAACGCACATCCAAGGAGCGGCGTTATCATGATAAAGCCCCGGAATCGGCGTGGTCAGGATTGGAACGGAAAGAAGGTGTCACTTAGAGGTGATGGTTCCTGATAGCATCGGTGAAGCAAGAACGATGTTTCGTCGAACGCAAAGACAATCCGTCCCGTATGAGTAAAAGGAGTTCAAGGAGCTACCGTGGTGGCACTTGACCGTGGCATGGCACCAGGGACCGAATGATCGTAGCCAGCCCCGAAAGCTTTCGGGGCTGGGAACAGGTTCAATCGAGGATCCGTCCCGTAGGGCACGGTCTGATCCTTACCTCGGACGACATGCAGCTAGATGCGTATCTCGGCATTTGAACACTTCGAGCCAATATGGCGCTACGTCTTTCGGCATCATCGAACCTATGTGACATCGTGGCGCATCTAGAACGAGGCTCTATAACCTCGCTTAGACGTAACGCATTGCATTGCTTCGGCTTACGATCGTACCCCATCCTTGGCATGGCTAAAGCTTCCTTTGGTTATCGTAAAATGAAGGTTTTCCAAAGGAGGTTCAAACCTATGAATGTAATTCGTTATCAGAATCAAGGCCGGTCAGACCTTGCACACGCTTTCGACCGTTTCGCCGCGCTTCGCGACGAGATGGATCGCTTATTTAATAACTCGTATGGTCCCGTGTTTCGCACACCTGGTTCTTTCAGCCGCTGGGCTCCAGCACTGGATGTGTACCAGGACAAAGACCAATTCACGGTTGTCGCCGAGTTACCCGGGCTGAAGAAGGAAGACATTGAACTGTCGCTTCAGAATGGCGTTCTCACGATCTCGGGCGAACGAAAACAAGAGAAGAAAAGCGAAGAAGGCTATCGGAACGAACGATTCTTCGGTCGGTTCCAACGCAGTGTAACCCTGCCCACTGGCGTCGACAGCAGTAAAGTCAAAGCTACTTATGAGGACGGCATCCTGAAGGTCGCCCTGCCGAAAGCTGAAGAGGCTAAGCCGAAGAAAATCGAAGTTTCCGTCGGCTAACACGACGCCAAAGAGCCGAGCGACCGCTCGGCTCCAAAATCAAAGGAGGCAAGCATGAACATTGTTTCTCAAGAGAATCAAAAGACTGGTCAGCAGTCGACCCAGCAGACTGCCTACGTCGCTCCGTACGTTGATATCGAAGCGACAGATTCGGGCTACGGCCTTTACGTGGAGATGCCTGGGGTCAATCGAGAGGGGATCGAAATCACGGTTGAGGAGGGGAATCTCATAGTTGCCGGTCACCGGGAGCCGTTGGCGGTGAGCGGTGAGCCGCTGCATCGCGAGACCCGGCAGCTCGATTTTCGCCGGGTGTACGAACTGGATCCATCAATCGACGCTAGTAAGATCTCGGCCCGGATCGAGCAAGGTATCCTGACGGTTAATCTGCCAAAGGCGGAGAATCTGAAACCTCGACGTATCGCGCTCGACTAAAGCTGTTTTAGTTTTCTCAACGCATAGCAACGTAGCCCGTCCGGGAAAGATCCCGGGCGGGCTTTTCTTTGCCTTCTTGACCGGATTCCGACGCCGTGCGAGCTGACTGATCAGTAAACATGAAAGCCGTTCGTCTCCACAGTTTCGGTGGTCCGGAAGTCTTGCGGTTCGAGGAAATTCCAGTACCTGAACCCGGCGAGAACCAAGCTTTGGTCCGTGTCATGGCGGCCGGAGTGAATTTTATCGACGTCTATCAGCGCACTGGGTTCTACAAAGTGCCGTTACCTCACCCGGCAGGAATGGAAGCAGCCGGTGTCGTGGAAAAAATCGGTCCGGAGTTCGATATCACGCCCGGCGCGCGTGTCGCCTGGGCTATGGCGGCGGGCGCATACGCGGAGTTTGCCGCAGTTCCGTCGGCCCGGCTGGTTCCGATTCCCGACCATGTTGGGTTTGACGCTGCCGCCGCCGTTATGCTGCAAGGCATGACCGCGCACTATCTATCCGAGAGCACCTTCCCAGCAAAGTCGGGTGATACCGCTTTGGTGCACGCGGGCGCAGGAGGTACAGGGCTTCTCTTGATTCAGTTATTGAAGATGAAAGGCGTTACCGTCTACACGACGGTGTCAACCCCGGACAAGGCTAAAGTAGCGAAACAAGCTGGGGCAGATGAAACCATTCTTTACAAAGACGAAGATTTCGTCGCCCGGGTCAAAGAGCTGAGCGGAGGAAAAGGCATAGATGTTGTTTATGATTCGGTCGGCCTTGCAACCTATCAAGGCGGGTTCGAGGTACTACGTCCGCGTGGGATGTTAGTCCTATTCGGCCAATCTAGCGGGAAGGTTCCTCCGATCGATCCGGTCATTCTATCGGAAAAAGGCTCGCTCTTTCTAACTCGGCCTAGCCTGGCTCACCATACTGCCGAGCGCCAGGAACTGCGGCAGCGAGCAGGCAAGATTCTAGGGTTGGTCAGTGACGGCGCGCTTCAGGTTCGCATCGAAAGGCGATATCCTTTGTCAGAGGTCGCTCAGGCACATCGCGACCTTGAATCCCGAGGCACTACCGGGAAGCTCATTGTAGAAGTCGCCAGCTAATCTTTCTCGAGGATTCGCCTCCCATAGGTCAGATTCAGCCGAAAGGTCTGGCCGTATCCAGACGTTCGGCCGTAGCCTGCAAGGCAGACAAATCCGCCGTTAGGATTTTCTCTGCCTTGCAGGCTTTCTTATTTGGTTTTCTGCCTCTTGCTTTATAATCTGGGAAATGGCTGCGAAAAACTCCGAGGTCGAGGCGGTCGATCCCGTTTACATTGCGCGCAAGAAGAACCTGGAATTGGCGTTGCAACAAATCGCCAAGGATTTTGGCGAAGGCGCGATCATGCGGCTCGGCGATGACCGAGTGACCGCGGTTGAAGTCATTCCGACCGGGAACATCTTGATCGATCGAGCTTTAGGGGTGGGCGGATTTCCGCGGGGCAGAGTTGTCGAGATTTTCGGACCGGAATCGTCAGGTAAAACAACCTTGACGTTGACCGTTATTGCCCAGGCCCAAAGACAGGGCGGATTGGCAGGGTTCATCGACGTTGAACATGCGCTTGATCCCCAGTACGCGCGCCGTTTAGGCGTGAACTTGGATGATCTGCTGGTATCTCAACCGAGCTCCGGCGAGGAAGCGCTCCGGATCTGCGAAACGCTCATCCGATCAAACGCGCTGGATGTGGTTGTGATCGATTCAGTGGCGGCGCTAGTGACCAAAGCAGAGCTCGAAGGCGAGATCGGTGACGCCACGGTCGGCGCCCAAGCCCGGCTGATGAGCGCAGCCCTACGGAAACTAACGGCACTCATATCCAAGGCGCGCACTTGCTGTATTTTTACGAACCAGATCCGAGAAAAGATTGGTGTCATGTTTGGCAACCCGGAGACGACCCCGGGAGGAAAGGCGCTGAAATTTTATTCCAGTGTGCGCGTCGACATTCGCAGGATAAGCGCGATCAAACAAACCGATGGGGTAGTGGTAGGAAATCGGACCAAGGTGAAGATTGTAAAAAACAAAGTAGCCCCGCCGTTCACCGAAGCCGAGTTTGATATCATGTACAACGAAGGCATCTCGAACGTCGGCGCCTTGCTCGATGTTGCCTTGGAAAAAAACATCTTGGAGAAGCGTGGCTCATGGATTTCTTATAAAGGTCAACAGCTAGCTCAGGGGAGAGATGCCGCTAAGGAGACGCTAAAAGCAGATCGCAAACTTTACGCAGAAATCGAAGAGACCGTAAAGGCTGCCTTGGACGCGGCCGCTCGCAAGCCTTAGGTCTGCCTGGCTCAAAAAATGCACATGCATTTTTGAACGACGCAGGCTGCGCAAACGGAAATTATCCCGGCCGGATTGCGGCATTCGCCGCGTATGCTCAGACCACGGGCTACGAAGTATGAGTAAAATTTTGACCCCAAAAACCGCGTTTGAAGTAAGACAGTCCTTTCTCGATTTCTTTCGAGAAAAGCAGCACACGATTGTGCCTTCGGCCAGCCTGCTACCCACTTCGCCGAATCTTCTATTCACGAATTCGGGTATGAATCAGTTCGTCCCTTACTTTCTGGGCCAGGAGAAAGCTCCGTTTCGCCCGCCTCGAGCTACCGACACCCAGAAGTGCATCCGCGCGGGTGGTAAACACAACGACTTGGATGACGTCGGATTCGACACCTACCACCACACATTTTTTGAGATGCTCGGGAACTGGAGCTTTGGCGACTACTTCAAGAAGGAGGCTATCGACTGGGCCTGGGAACTCCTGGTAGAACGTTGGCAATTCCCGCCTAACCGGCTGTACGCCACCGTATATAGTCCGGGTCCAGGGGATCCAGCCGCATTCGACACGGAAGCGCATGAGAAATGGAGTGCGCTATTTGCCGCAGCCGGACTCGACCCGAAAGTGCATGTGGTTCCCGGAAACAAGAAAGATAACTTCTGGATGATGGGCGAGACCGGTCCCTGCGGTCCCTGCTCCGAGATTCACATGGATCTCACCCCTGGTGGCGATAGCAAAGGTCGTCTGGTAAATCAGGGTGACGCGTCCTGTATGGAAGTCTGGAACTTGGTTTTCATCCAATTCAACGCGAACCCTGACGGCACTTATTCCCCTCTCCCGCTGCAGCACGTGGATACGGGCATGGGTTTTGAACGCGTTGCTGGCATCGTTGAATGTAGCAAAGGTCTGCGAGATTTTTCCCGGCTAAGCTCTAATTACGAAAGCCAAGTTTTCCGTCCAATTTTCCGAACGATCAACGAACTAAGCGGAGCGCAATATCAGGGAACGTTGCCGGCCAGCCGGAACAACTTAACCCAACAACAAAAGGTCGACGTTGCTTTTAGAGTGGTTTCAGACCACATCCGGACGCTTTGTTTTGCGATTGCGGATGGCATCATTCCGAGCAACACCGACCGGAATTACGTTATTCGACGAATCTTACGCCGGGCGGTTCTGTTCGGTCGCGATCTCGGGTTCGGTTCCAGCGGCTTCCTTGCCAAGTTGGCGCCAACCGTGGTCGGCGAATTCGGATCCGTTTTCCCTGAGCTCAACGCTAACAAAGAAAAGATCGTTCAGATATTGGCCGATGAAGAAGCTCTCTTTAATCGGACACTCGACCGCGGGCTTCGCATTTTCGAAGAGCACCTGAAAGAGCATCCGACCGGAGAATTCTCACCGGAAGCCGCATTCACGCTGTACGACACTTATGGTTTCCCGGTCGATCTAACGGAAGTGCTCGTTCGGGAACGAGGGCTCACCTTGGACTTGAAAGCGGTAGATCGGTTATTGGACACGCAGCGAGAGCGGTCTCGAGCGGCCCAAGAGAAGTCAGTGGTGTCTGCCGCAGAAGAATCGGTTCCCACCGAGTTCGTTGGTTTTTCGTCGGCGGAGTCTGATGCTACCGCGGTGTCTGCGGTCCCACAGAAGGACGAGATTTTAGTGGCTGTTGATCGTTCCCCGTTTTATGCCGAGATGGGTGGACAAGTCAGTGACACGGGTGAGCTAATAACGTCAGCCGGGCGGAAGTTACCGGTGACGGGTGCGGTGAAACAGGGGAGAACATTTTACTTAAGCTTGCCTGCCGGCGCCCAATTCCAGACACCAGATCAGGTTAAGCTAAAGATTGATTTGAAACGCCGGCGGCTGATTGAAGCCAATCATACCGCCACGCATTTGCTGCACTGGGCGCTTCATCAAATAGTCGGTAACGACGTCACTCAGAAAGGGTCTTACGTCGGCCCGGAGTATTTGCGGTTCGACTTTAACAGTAACGCCCTTTCGCCGGCTCAGGTCCGATCGGTTGAGCAGCTGGTGAACCGGCAGGTGGCATCCGACGACGAGGTTGCCTGGCGCGAGCTCCCGTACGAGGAAGTGAAGCATCGCTCCAACATCATGCAGTTCTTCGGCGAGAAGTACGGTGCGTCCGTTAGGGTCGTGCAGATCGGCGGCACACCAGGTCAGTTGGATGGTTATTCCATGGAGCTCTGTGGCGGGACGCACCTTCGCCGAACCGGCGAGATCGGTCTATTCGTGATCAGGTCGGAAGGCGCAATCTCGGCGGGTGTTCGACGAGTCGAAGCATTGACTGGATTAGCCGCACTGCAGTTTTTGAGAGGCGAACTGGATAAAGAGACCAAGCGAGCTGACGATTTACAGCAACAACTGCTCGATCTACGGAAAACGGTTGAAAAAGAGCGCGCCCAGGCAATGCAACGCGAAGCGGAGCAGTATTTGGGCAACTTCGATCTTCGCTCGAGCAAATTGGTTCAATCAATTGAAAACGTCACCGGTGATTTCCTTCAAGCCACCGCTGCTGCTCTCAAAGCCAAGAAGTTCGACGGTTTAGCAGTGCTTTTCGGAAAACAGCCGGACCAAATTCATGTGCTCGTATTTTGCGGCCCCTCCGTGATAAAGGAACAACCCGCCGGTCGCGTGGTGCAGGAATTAACGGCGATTCTCAACGGCAAAGGTGGAGGAAAACCCGATCTCGCTCGCGGCGTGGGGAAAGATGTCTCGAAGCTGCCGGAAGCTTTGGCCAGAGCTCGGGAGATTGCCGCGAAGATTTGATCGGTAGGGATGAGCTCCCGTTCATCCTAGGAGCGGCGGAAGGGCTGACCGCCTGCTGAACCTGGAGTTCGATTTGCCAGCCTCGTCATAAAAAAGCTCCGTTAGGAGCGACCATTGCGAATCGCAAAGAAAAGCGGTGAGTTCCGGAGTCGATTTATGATACTCTTTGAATTGAATGAGGCAGGACCTGAAAACGTTCATCCTCGAAGGCGCCCGCCGGATCACGCCGGTGCGCCTGGGGCGTTTGGTTCGGCAGCTACCGGAAATCCGGTTAGCGGCGACGCAGGTGACCGAATTCCCCCAATTGCCGGATCAGGTCGAATTCCTCGCCCAATTGCTTGAAGACTTTTATTCGGGACTAAGCCCCGATATCCCGTATACCGCGATCGCGGAAGCGGCGTTTGCTCTTTCCTATCTTCGGAAAGGGATCGATATCATCCCGGACTCGGTTTCCGGCGTGGGATATGCGGACGACGCCGCGATCATCAACATCGTCTTTGAAACGTATAAGCAGCCTTTCCTTGACCACGTTCTTGAGCGCAAGTCTCGGGAGGAGGCAGAGTAACCTCGGAGTCGGTCTGATTATCTAGACAGTATGGACTCCGAGGAAACCCATTGATGCTCGGCGATAACCGGCGCCGCGGTGGTGCGAAAGAAGTTGAAAAGATCTTGGTTTGGAGCTAACGGAACACTTCCTCCGAAGGCGCGGTTAGCTCAGTGGTAGAGCACTACCTTGACACGGTAGGCCACGCCCGCAACGCTTCGCGTAGCGATTGCGGGCGGGGGTCACAGGCGAAGAAGCGATTAAGTTGAAATTCTTCTATACTTACGTTCTACGCTGCTCAGACGCTGAACTGTACGTCGGACATGCAAAGGATCTTCGTGTCCGGCTACGCCAGCATAAAATGGGCAAAGTCCCAGCGACTGCCTTCAGGTTACCGGTACAGCTTGTTTACTACGAGGCATGCCTGGACCTTTCGCTGGCCCAAACGCGCGAGCGTCAGCTTAAGACTGGATTCGGTAGAGCATACCTGAAAAGACGCCTTGGCGTATCGTAGATCGATCCGAACGCCGGCTGTCGACTTGGGGTAAAACGTGGTGCGCGATACAGGGTTCGAACCTGTGACCCCTACCGTGTCAAGGTAGTGCTCTACCACTGAGCTAACCGCGCTTTATTGAGAGTTGTTCCGTTAACTCCAAACCGGAAGCTTTTCAACTTTCTTTTGCGATGGGTGCATTCGGGGTTTAGGACGACCGCAGCGCCAAGGCGCAGGATCATCGAGCCCCGGGAGACCGGCGCAGCGTTAGGTCGCTGTTTCGACCTACGAAGAAGATCAACTAGCTCGACTCGCCATTTGGCCGATCGGGCCACATTGCAGGCCCACTGTTCCGGTCACGGGACTGTTCGGTCCCGATTTTGGAATCGGAGTTTCTGCCCCGTGACAATCTAAAACTACATCTCTCATTAGCGGAGAACTTGTTTCTCCGACTGAGATTCCTTTTTCGTGAAGCTATCCGCCCTCAAAACGTAGTCCCCGGCATTCTAACTGCTTAACCGTACGATCCGGTATTACGCGTCACGGATGATCGCGCAGTTAACAGTATTATGGTTGACCTAGCACTACCTTTTGCTCAGGATTGGCCCAAGAAACGCATGGAGGGGATAACTCGGAGAACCTCTTGCCATCATCTTACTACTCTGGTAGTCGCGCAAAACTCGTAGCGATTCTGTTCTTCGCTGCCGCGATCCTAACAGTTGCCCCTTGCGGCGCCGCGCCGAATACACCTAACGAAGATCAGTTCCGTTCTTTCTATGATCAGTTCCTAACCGCGGTACGGGCGAATGATAAGAATAAGATCGCCGATCTGATCGAGTTCCCGGTGAACGCCTGGGCTCGGGAAAAGAAAGGTAACGTCGACGAAATCACGGTCCCTAATAAAACCCATGAGTCCAATCGGAGCAGATCTCAACAAAATGAAAACGGTTTCTGCGGGCCTGTTCTGTTACATTTTGTTCGGGTCCCGACTTGGTCATTAGCTGAAGAATCGGCGCAGCCCGAGCCGGAAGTTCTTTACACGAGCCTAAGCGGAGCACTGCGTATCGAGAAAATCACTGAGCCCTCCAAAGACGGAGAACCGGCGACCAGCGTCTGGGTGGTTTCGACTAAGAATCCAACGCAGCGTGCGAAAATTCCTAAGGAATCATCCGACCCGCTTCTAGACGATGATGAATTTAATGCTTCACCCAACGACGAATGGATCTTTGGTTCGCGGCACGCCGGCTCAGGCCTCCGAGACGGTACTTTGTATCATTGCCTGGCTCCCCTGAGCATCAAGTTACCTAACACTGGCAAATCATTTAACCTGGCGGTTTGGAGCAACAGCGTAAAGGTCGGCGCCTTAAAACGGGACTATTGCAATGAAGGCCTTGATGCGATGACCGTTTTTGTCTGTTGGAGCGTAGATTCTAATCGAGTCCTGATCAGATTGAACGGCGGTGAGGAAAAACGCGACCTGGAAAGCGGACTCCTGTACTTCAACACGCGAACTAACAAGTTCGAGGTTACTGATTACCTACGTAAGATCAATAAGAGTAAGCCTCCTGCCCTGGTCTGCGCCGAACCGGTCGACCCCCTACCCAGTCTGGCAGACTTGAAAGCGCGTTACGAAAAGCTTGATCAACAGTTAAACACGACTTACGCCGCGGTATTAGCAAAGACGCAAAAAGAATACGTCTCCGCGGTGCGTGAAGCTCAACGAACCTGGATAAAACGCCGGGACGAAGGAGCAAACATCTATATTTCACTTTTTCCTCAAGCAGAGCGGGAACAGCGGCGCCTCCAGTTTATAGGCGACGTCACCGCCGCGAGAATCGAAGTAGAACCGGAGGACTGGATTTCTTATTGAAAAGATCCAACCGCCGCAGCCCCTAGAAAGTCATTTATGAAGGTCGAAAGCCGGCTTTTCATCAGCCTCGCCACAACCGTCCTAGTAGCAGCGTGGTCGGTTAGCCCGGCTCGCGCGGCTGAGAGTAACCCGAATGCTGACGCCGCGCCGATCGTCGTTAAAGAAGCGTTCCAAAAGCTCTCCAATTCACGCGAACCGTCGTTGAGAACCAGCACATGGTCTGCATTGTGGATGTCGAATCCCTGGGCGGAGGCAACAAAAGGAGTTTCCGATATGACCATTACCCTGAGGTCGAGCGGATCCAGACGAAGAACGGCGCTACCTTCGCCCGAAAGAAAGATCAGGAGTGGATGCGATCCGATGACTGGGCAGAGACCGGATCGAAGGTGAGCGCGAAGAAATCGGACGAGCTCGATTCTCTGGTCCAGTACCCGTTCGTAGCCCTCGACGATAAAATAACTACGCACGATCAAACTCAAGGAGCGGTCGTCGTCCGCTTGCTCAAGCGCGAGGCCATAGAAGATACTGAACGCCTTTATTACGAAGAAGGACGAGAAAAGCAGACCGGATTCGACTATCCGCAATTTGTTTTCTCGAAGGCCAAGACGGAGCCGGATGAAAAAGCTCTGCTGCTAGGTTGGGCCGGGATCATGCGCACGGGCTCCGAGCGCATCCACGTGAACATGACCTACAGTTTCCTGTTCCGGGTCAACGTCCAGGAATCGACCACGGGAGCAACTGCATCCCCATCGCCGAGCACCGAAGAACCAGCATCTCCGACCGCTCCAGGTGCGGTCGCTGCGGAAGATTTGCATGGCCAGGACGCACAAATCGTCGCCGACAATCTGAATTACAGCCGTGAGTTTTATTCCGGAGTGCACTTCGTGGCGATCGCGAGTCTACCGAGTTCCTTCGCCTACGATCGATATCCAGACGACGGAGCAGAGCGCTTTCGCTGTGACGATGGAACCTTCGCACGGAAGCACCCAGGACAACCCTGGGTGAAATCGAACGATTGGGGCTGGACCGGTGTGCCTGTGGAAAAAGCGACAGCTCAAAAGCTAGAAGGCTGGATTAAGTTAGTCCATGCGGCATTCGATGTTACACCTGCTAACATCAAGCTTGCCGATAAATCCGAAGCGGACGGAAGGGTCCAATGGACCTTCACTGCGCCCTCGCAAGACTCTAAGGGTTCTTCCACTGAACTGGTCTTTGACAAGCCCACCTACGACTCCAACCAGAATGCGTTGCTGCACGGATTCACGGCGCCGCTGCGGTTGCAAGATGACAAAGTTGTGCCGGGCAGCTCGTCTGACCGAGTTAAGTTTAGTTTTGGCTACTTAGTTTCGATCGAAGGCGGCGACGAGCTTTCGGAAAGTGCCTGGGAAGACATGCAACAGCCGAAAGCAGGGACGTCACCTTCCGCCGCTGAACTCAAGATCGGGCTAACCCCAAACGATGCCCAGGGCTATGTGAACCGGGGTGACGCTAGAGCGCAATATGGTGACCTAGCCGGCGCGGTTGCAGATTTCCGCCGAGCCCTCGAGCTCGACCCGAAATCCGTCCCGGCCCCAAGACTTGAGTCGGCTTATCACATTTCCGGTATTGGAAGATTCGAAAGGGGCGCGTATGACGCCGCCATCGCAGATTTTAGTCACGCCATCGAGCTTAAGCCTAGTGACCAAGATCTCTACAATGATCGTGGAGTCGCAAAATGGAACAATGGCGATAAAGAGGGTGCGATTGCGGATTACAATCAGGCGATCGAGTTGGAACCGCAAAATGCTAATGCCTATAACAAACGCGGCGAACTGAAACGTTCCCAAGGTGATCTAGACGACGCGATCGCCGACTTTACCGCCGCCATCGGATTAGATCCTAAGCTGGCCATCGCCTACAAAAACCGGGGCGACACCAAGCAAGCCAAAGGCGATAACACAGGCGCAAACCTGGATTTAAAGCGGGCCCGGGAGCTAGAATCCGGAACCACTGCAACGGAGTCTCCGACTCCAATCCCAGTAGTCACGTTACCGGCGCCGGAGAAAGGCAAGGTGTACGGTTTCCAGGATCTGTTGCTCCATGGCAAGGACCTCGCGGGAAAGGTAGTGCAAGTCGAGGTCCTGCCCAAGGCGGGGCATGAGACGGACCTGCATGATGGCCGATACTGCATCACGTTATATGACCCAAAGCGGGTGTTCGGGTTCGTTTACTGCACAAAGGAAGGCCTCCAAAAGATGGGGTTCGAGGATGGTACTGCGTCTAAGAATCAATTGATCTACCTATTCATGAAGAAAGACAAACTAACCGGCACTGTCTTCTACACCGCGGTGGGTACCCGATTTGAAACAGGAAATGACGGAAACTGCACCTACTCCTGGTGAGGTCGCCAGGAAACCGAAACCGATCGATAAAGTCTGGCGCAGAGACGCAAGCGACGGACAAAAATGACATTTTTTGAACAGGATAGAACAGAGGTAACAGAGATAGCTACAATGCGACGCCCCACAGGTCATTTTTCACCTTTCACCTTTCATTTCGCACCGGTGGTCGAACTGTTAGTGACGGTCACTCGCTCAGGCAGCGCGTTGCTCGCTTTGCTCTGGGCCGCCTCTATCCAGCACGCGAATGCCACCGGTTTCTACGGACCCCAGGTCTACCTGGACGACGGTGGAGCGAATTTAACGCGATCGCCGGAGTTTTACTGGGATGTCGAGGTTAAACGACTGGCACGAAGCTTCAAGCCGCCCGAGAAACGGATTCCGATTCGTAACAGCGATGGCCAGGAGGTCGTCCCGGGCGAGGAGAACACCAAGGAAAGCATCGACGCCTTGGGAGCCGAGATGACAGCGAATGCCGATACTCAGGATTTTGCGACCGCCCTAAAAGAAGGCGGGATCAAACCGGCTGATCCGGCACAGGCAACGGCCAAGCACGAAGCAGCGCGGAAGTTCATCACGACCGCCAACGATAAAACCACTGATCCGCTGCCGGAAGAATTTCCCTCTGAGTTCGCCGATTATCACAAAGGGGCATTCGCCTATAAGCGAGGTCAATGGGATGAAGCGCGCGCCGCCTGGCAGACATTGCTGAATCGCCCGGCCGAGGAACGGCATTACCGCTCGGTTTGGGCGGCGTTTATGCTCGGGAAAGCCGCGTTGAAAGCGGGAGATCCGCAAGCTGCGAAATGGTTCGAGCTAACCCGAGACCTGGCTAAGACCGGATTTGCGGACCCACTGGGATTAGCCGCCGATAGTTACGGATGGGAAGGTCGCAGTGAATGGAAACAGAATCATCCGGCGAAAGCGGCTCAACTTTTCTTGACCCAACTGGCGCTGGGAGATGAGGGCGCGGTGGTATCGTTGAAAGCCCTGATACCCGACCGTCTTCCTGTGGACGGATTTGTAAACTATGGGCCGGCATCTGAGGAAGATTCGAGCCAGTGGAATGACGAGCGGCGGAAAGCAGAAGCCGAAAAGACGCTTGTGGCTCTCAAGGAAGCGGCGAAGGATCCGTTGCTACGGCAATTAGTGACGGCGCATATCTTGGCGGCGGTTGATCAAAGCTCTGATTCGCAGAGCGACGCCCAGTCTGAAGGCAAAGGGCAAACAGCTGACCGTTTTACTCGCTGGCTTTCAGTAATCGCCGAAGAACATATCGAGCGAGTCGAGAATGCTGACTATCTGGGCTGGGTTGCCTATGGCAACGGCGACTACAAGGCGGCCGAGCGGTGGTTGAAACTGGCCGATCCCGACAGTCCGGTGGCTCTGTGGCTGAGTGCAAAGCTACTTCGCCGCGCCGGAAAATTGGATGAAGCCGCCAAAGCCATGGCGCAGGCGCAACAGGCCATTGTCCCGATCACCAACTATACGGGATGGACTTGGCGGGCAGATGATACTGGCGGTGGGGGTCATTGGTCTTTTGGGGAGTCGGCCAGCGGTGATCTCGGCGCGTTGCAGCTTGAGCAGGCGCAGTTTACTCCCGCACTCGAAAGCTTCCTCAAAGGCGGAGGGAAAGATCCTTCTTTCGCCGGAGAAAATGCCTATGGAGGACTCTGGGATGATGCAGCCTTCGTCGCGGAACGGGTTTTGAGCGCGGATGAACTAAAAGCTTTTGTCGATCGCCAACCAGTTCCCAAAGGAACTCCCGCCGAAGGCGGCGACGACTTTCCCATTGTCCGCCTGCGCTATTTACTGGGACGCCGGCTCGTTCGCGAGGATCGATATAGAGAGGCAACTCAGTACCTGAAACCACCGTATGACAAAGTCTTGACGGCATATGTTCAGGCGCTGGAGGCCGGTGCGAACGAAAAATTGCCAAAGCACGAACGCGCCCGGTCATGGTTCAAAGCCGCCTGGCTGGCGCGATATGACGGCATGGAAATAATGGGAACGGAGGGTGCACCCGATGGTTTTTCCGAAGGAGGAGATTTTGAACTCCCGGACTTGGCGAAACAACAGCAAACCGGCTTCTACGTAGACGCGATCGAAGGGGCCGATGAGAAAACGTCAAAACATCCGATCGTGCTTAAGCCGTCGAAGGAAGAGCTGCAGAGGTTAGCTAATACGAAAACCAGCCCGGATTTACGATTCCACTATCGCGTGATCGCTGGGGCTTTGGCTATCCGTGCCGCCGACCTTTTAGAAGACAACTCCGAGGAGCTCGCCGACGTCCTAAACACGGCAGGACAATGGGTCAAAGATCGCGACGAGAAGACCGGCGATCGCTATTTTCAGATCCTGAAGGCACGTGCTCCCAAGACAAAGATCGGGCGTTTAGCGGTCGCGAAACATTGGTTTGTAAATGAGACCGGTCCTTGGTCGCAGGAACAAACAGCAGCCGAAGAGAAATTACACAAGGACCTTGGCATTACGAAGAATTGACGACCAGATGGAATGGTGTGCCCCACACCCCGTTCGCCGGCTTGCCTTAGCGCTGATTCCGATTGCGCTAGGATTATGGGGCTTGCTCGGTTGTCACCGGTCACTCACAACCGCTACCGGACCTTTGCCCCAACGCGGTTATCTTTGGCAGCGGGCATGGAGTCCAGCGGTCATAGCGGCGGTGCAGGAAGCCGGCAAGCACATGGACGGAATGGTCATCATCGGCGCCGAAATTCTGTGGAACGGTTCAACACCGGAAACGATCCGGGCAAACATCGATTGGCCGACTCTCAAGAATGCCGGGAAGCCGATTGCACTGGCGCTGCGCGTTGCGCCTTACCCAGGCCCTTTCTCGAAAGATGATTCCACGATCAAATCCATCGCGAACGTAGCTAAATCTCTACTTACGAGCGCAACCGCTCATGGATTCACCATGTCTGAATTCCAGCTAGATTTCGATTGTGCTCAAAAGAAATTGAGCGGCTATAGCCTTTGGGTAGAGGCGGTGCGGACCGCCGTCCGACCTACCCGTTTTGTGATCACTACTCTTCCGGCTTGGCTCAATGAGCCGGCTTTCGTGCCATTGGTGCGGCTCGCTGATAGTTATGTGCTTCAAGTTCACTCAGTTCCCATCTCGTCCGGAGCTGGTCGGTCTTTTTTGTTAGATACTGACCTGGCACGGCAGTGGACCAAAACGGCAGCTAAGCTCGGAATCCCATTCTCCGTGGCGTTGCCGACTTACCGTTGCTTGGCTGGATATGACACCACGGGGAAATTGTTGGGAGTCGCCATGGACAGCGTCGACCTGGCTTGGCCGCCCGGCACCCGCACCATCGAGTTTTCTACCAATTCGGATGATACAGCGACACTAGTCAAGGAATGGCTTTCCGCCCGGCCGGCAGAACTGAAAGAAGTAATCTGGTATCGAATACCGGTAGCAACCGATCAGCGGAATTGGCGCTGGCCGACTCTGACGGCGATCATGGCGGGCCGAAAGCCGATACACAGTCTGCAAGCTGTCCAGCGTGGTGATAACCCAGTCGATCTCTCGATCAAGAACATGGGTGAGGCGGATAAACAAATCGGCGCTAAATTAACTGTGACCTGGACCGGAGCATCCATCGTTGCATTGGACGCATTGCCCGGTTGGACGGTTGCCGCTAGCAAAGAGCACGCAGTGTTTACCCGGGTAGAAAAAATCCCTTTGGAATTGCCTCCCGGCAGCGAGCGCAGCATCGGATGGCTTCGCTTTGACCGGGTCGCAAATGCGACCTGTTTGGCGGAGGAATTTGCCCCCGATCGACACTCTCCTGACAAATGATAAGAACATTACTACGAGGGTTATCACCTCAGCTTCTTGCGGCTGTCGCTTTTGCCACGTTCGCAATTAGTGCTCGAGCTGGGGCCTTGGCCTTTGACTCATCAGGCAATCTCTTCGCGGTGGAGCATCATTCTGTCGCGAAGTTCACCGGCGACGGAATACAGAGCACGTTCGCCGCTGCACTTCAGCAACCAATCGGTTTGTGCTTTGATAACGGAGGAAATCTCTTTGTCTCCGACTTCGGCAGCAATTCTATCTATGAGTTCACGCCTGACGGAAAGAGAAGCACATTCGCAAACGGCATCAGCCCAAAAGGCATGGCGTTTGACCATTCAAACCGTCTCTTTGTGGTCCAGCGTGATTCCGTATTCAAATTTACCCCGACAGGAACGAAGAGCATATTTGCTTCGGGCGTCAGCAACCTTAGTAATCCAATTGATTTGGCCTTGGATGAAGCCGGCAATCTTTTTGTCGTGCCCGTTCGAATGTTGGACAAAAAAAACGGCATTACCCCATCGATCATAAAATTTAGCCCCGATGGAGCCAGAACTGTATTTGCATCTTCCCTTAGCGAACCAGAAGAGATCGCGACAGACGGATCCGGGAATCTCTTTGTCGTCGTGGAAACCCACGAGCAGAATACCCTTTATATTCGCCACGCAATTCTAAAATTTAGCCCCGACGGGACAAAACACACTTTCGAGTCAGGGCTTTCCGTTTTTCCGAGAGCTCTGGCTTGTAGTCGTTCAGGTAACCTCTTTGTTCTCACCGACCACTCTATTCTGAAGTTCGACTCGAATGGAGTTCAAAGCACTTTCGCGTCAGACTGGTTATCACCGGACAAACGATGGGAATTTCAGAATGACGAAAGTTGGGCGGGGCTAGTTAAAGCGGGCACAGACGAGACTGTCGTAAACCTTTCCGAGGATTCAGGTGCCTATCAGTTGGACTCCGCGAGCGTAGTCTGGACGCCAGACTCAAAGCGCTTTGCTTTCAATTACAGAATGCCTGCGTCCCACGCTCTATACGAAACGATTGCGATTTACCAACTCCGTGAAGGTAAATGGGTGGCATTGACCTTACCGGTGGACCCGGACTCAAGGAAATCGCAAGTGGCGCAGCTAGCCAAAGGACACTTACCCAAGCAGGGTTCCCGTACCGTCGGCACAAGCGATGACGTATTGAAGGTGCTTAAATGGACCGATGCCGACACGGCATTGCTCTACGCAGCCGCGGATAAAGCGAGCTTGCTTTTTACGTTGAAGTTCGATGCTGAAGGCAATTCTAAAATCGTTAAGATCCAACCGGTGTCGGAAAAAATCCTTGATGAGCTGAACGACTGAGTCCGCAGGTTTTTCTAGTTAGATGACCGCAGATGCGAGCTTACGACAGTACTACCTCACGCCCCTTCAGGCTGGACTCGTAAATAGCGTCGAGAATCTCCATCAGTTTCACGGCTTGGACCGCGCTATTGATTGGAGGTTCGACTCCCCTTATGGCCTTTAAGAAATTCTTCATCTGCGGCACAAACTCGTGCGGCACCGGCTCAAATGGCAGCTCAACCGTCTCTAGTTTGCCGTCCCGGTCCTCAAATAGGGTGAGAGCAGGGATTTTCTCGCTAGGATGAAGCTGCAGTGTATCCACAATTCGGATGGTGCCTTTTGGCCCGTACACCACAGTCGAGAAAAGCTCTCGGGTACCCCATTTTCCTAACGGGATATCGTCGGGCAGATTTGCCGCCCAAGAGACCTCGAAAAGTAAGGAACTGCCGTTCTCGAAACGAATCATGCCGTCGGCATTGTCCTCTACGTCGAAAACCGGTGCTTTCGCCAGCTGAGGAAACTTTTGATAGGTTTGGGCGGATACCGTGCGCGGTTTGGGTGTACCCATTAGGTACCAGGCTGCATCGATGGCGTGCACCCCGAGGTCAATGACTACTCCACCCCCGGCGCGGGATCGGTCGGTAAACCAGCCATCGATTCCGCCCGGTGTTCCGCGAGCACGTACCCATGAGGTCTTGGCAAAATAGATTTCGCCGAGCCGTCGTTCCGCTACCGCTTTGCGCGCCGCCTGGATCGATCCGGAAAACCGCATCTGGCGCCCAAAAAAATAGATGAGACCTCGGCTATCCGCTTCATTACGCAATTGGCGCATCTGCTCCGCATTCAACGTAGGCGGTTTTTCGCAAAGAACATGTTTCCCGGCATTAAGCGCTTTCAAAGTCGCTGGAAAATGCAGCGAGTTCGGCAAGCTGATGACGACGGCTTGGAGAGCCGGATCAGCCAACATCTCATCGTAGTCCGCAAAGAGGCGTTTGGGCGCGTACTTGGCCGCAAAAGCTTGCCGCCGCGCTTCATTCAAATCGCAGGCAGCATAGAGTTCTCCGAGCTCACTTCCTTGAACTCCTTCGGCGTGTCGTTGCCCAGGCCAACCCAAACCCACGAGTCCGACATTTACTTTGTCCATGCTCTAGTTTCACAACGCCGGGAACGCCGTCAACGACCTACACAACGAGCGCAAACGAGCGAGAGCGAGCGGGAACGCCGAGAACGGAACGTGGAAAAACTGACAACGGTCGTAACATCGACCTTCTTGCGGTTCCCGCTCGTTCTCCGGGGGAGCGCCGCTTGAGCTTTTTATTCTGCGGCCTTAATTTCGGCATCCTACTTAAAGAAACAAAATCGTTGTCGGCGTTCCCGGAGACCTCCTGAACTCCTGCAACTTCTTGAACTCCTGAACTCCTTTCCAATGACGCCTCCAATCTCGATCCAAGAGCTGAAAGCGCGGGTATTAGCCGGCTCCGTTATCGCCACAGTTTTTGGCCAGGTGGAGACGGTTACTGAAAAGCAGACTCGAGATCAGAAGCCCTATTTCGAGCTTGTCGTGCGAGATCTGGTGGGCTCGCTTACGATCAGGGTTTGGAATGACCATCCGGCTTTCACTTTCTGTGGGGAGACAGCAGTAGGCGCTGCGGTTTGCATCGAGGGCGAGTTTTGGAGCGGCAACTCGTATGGGATTGAGGTGCGAAATTGGCAGATCAGGGATCTTACGGCCGAGGAAAAAGCCGTTCTTTTTGAAGGACCAGACGACCTGCGCCAGCAGCAACAAAGGGATTACGCTGAGATCCTCAGCACCGTCGAATCGATCACCGATCCGAGACTGCGACGTTTAGGTGAACTATTTTTGCTCGAATTCGGCGAACGGTTCCGAAGAGCCGCCGGCGCCCGCGCGGTGCACCACGCCCGTCGCGGCGGGCTGGTCGAACATGTCGCCCAAATGTTACGGACGGCCGATGTAATCGCCGCCACTTATCCGGCACTCAATCGTGACCTTCTGTTAGCTGGTGTCCTCTTCCATGACGCCGGTAAAATGTGGGAGAACAGTTTCCCTAAAGAGAGTCTACAAATGCCGTACGATCTCTACGGGGAACTTCTGGGGCACATCAGCATCGGCGCCGAATTCGTGAACCGGCTCTGGCTCAAGCTGCGTCAGGAGAAAGAGTTCGAATCCTGGAAAGATCTCGAACCCGAGAGCGATTTGGTCCGACTGCACCTATTGCACCTCGTGATCGCGCATCACGGAGAGAGAGAGTTCGGTTCTCCGGTTGAACCGAAGACGCCCGAAGCCTGGGCTCTTCATCTGATCGACAACCTGGACGCGAAACTAGAGATTATCTTTTCCGCCTACCGGACGGCGCCCCGTTTGACTCCGCAAATTCTGGATAGGGTTCGGCCGTTACATTCCAATCCGGTTGTTCCTCTGCCGAAGTTTCAGGGAACGAAACCGTCGGGGGAGGAAGGGGAAGGAGCTAGGAGCTAGAATCTAGACTAGGAGCTAGGGCCGCAGGCTCTTCGTAATCGTCCTCGTCGTCCCGACTTCGCTTACGAATAGAAGTGGCAGCCGATCGAGCAAAAGCTTCGTCGGGCAGGCTGTCCTCGTCCTCGAAAGGCGTTCTTCGACCCAGAGCTTTCAACTCCGGCCTCGATGGACCTTCTTGGGTAATTCCCGATTAAGTGTGATGGCAGGCCGATAGACCTTCGAGGACGAGACGAGGACGATTACGACTGAGGGGGACAAAGAACGGCCAAACGTGTCTTCATTTGGCCGTTCGCGCATTTTGCCCTCACTTGGTCAGAGGATGACGGTCGGACCGGTTTCCCGGCGCTCCATCTTGCGCCGGGTCACTTTAAAGCGACCTGGACGTTGCCCTTCTTGAAACGCCTACCCTCTTCTTCAAGAGCGGTAGCAAAACGAGTCTCTCGACTAGGACAGCAGTAAAAGGGTCAGAGCCGCTTTAAGCAAGCGCGGGTTCGAGTTTTCTTTCGGCGTCGACTGGTGTGTCACCTCGCCGTTCCCGATCTTTGCTATGGTTCCTAGCGAGTATCAGGTAGAAGGACGGTACCACGAATAAGGTGAAGCAGGTTCCAATAATCATGCCGGTCACAAGAACCCAGCCGATGCTATTTCGCGCCGCCGCACCAGGTCCGGTCACCAAAAGCAATGGAAAGTGACCGGAGACGGTCGCAACCGAAGTCATCAGGACCGGGCGCAAGCGGGTCCCGGCAGCCTCCAGTATTGCGTTGAATTTATCTAATCCTTCCTCCTGTAGCCGGTTGGCCCATTCGACAATTAGAATCCCGTTCTTGGAAACAAGGCCGGTGAGAGTGATCAAACCCACTTGGCTGTAGATATTGATCGAAGTATTCCCCAAGAAACAGAAGGTCAGTGCCCCGACTAGAGCCAGCGGTACCGAACCGAGCAGGATGATGAACGGGTCGCGGAAACTTTCGAACTGCGCCGCTAACACGAGATAAATCACTATCAGAGACAGAATCATTGTAGGTACGAACGCGTTCCCCTCGAGTCGGAGCTGGCGTGATTCACCTTTATAATCGATGGAGTAACCTCGAGGTAGGATCCGAGCGGCTGTGTCTTCCAACGCTTTTAGCGCCTCGTCAGCTGTGGCCGGCGGCCGGATAGCACCGCTGATCGTAACCGAGTTCAGCTGCTGCATATGGTTCAAAGTCTCCGGTTGGACCTCGCGTTTGAGCGTAGCAAACGTCCCAAGCTGGACCGGGGTGTTGTTCGGACCGGTTACATAGAGTTTGGTCAGATCAGCTGGAGTCAACCGCTGGGTGCGCTGTACCTCAGGGATAACTTGGTAGCTACGCCCTTGAATATCGAAATAGTTCACATAACCGGCACTTAAAAGCGTGCTGAGGTCTCCGCCGACTTGTTGCAGATTAAGCCCCATCGCGGCAACTTTGTCCCGATCGAACATGATGCGCGTCTGCGGCTGATCATATTTCATGTCGGAATCCGCGAAATAGAATTTTCCGCTCTTGGTAGCAGCGTCTAAAAGTTGGTTAGAGAGTTCGTACATCTCCAGGGGTTCTGCCACCGAAGAGATAACAAATTCGACGTCGAAGTTATCGCCTCCCGGTAACGGTGAAGGCGTCAGCATGAACACTCGGACTCCGGCAACCGACGCCATTTTCTTAGTCACTTCTCCCTGTACCTGCTGCATCGTCCGTTTCCGCTGGCTCCACGGTTTTGCCACCATTCCGGAAAAACCAGGCCCGGGAACCGGAGTCACCTGGAAAGTCTGCGCGGTTTCGGGCAGGCTTTGATAGATGCTGTTCATTTCTTTCGCAAACAGCATCGTCTGATCGAGCGTTGCTTCGGGCGCTGAATTGACTACGCCGAAGATGACGCCCTGGTCTTCGCGAGGCGCCAATTCATGCTTTGACATGTTCCAGAACGGATACAGGAGGAGCCACAAAACGACGGCAGCAGGCAACACAACCCAGCTAACTCTGAGCGTTGTCTTTAGAGCACGTTGATAGCCGCGTCGGAGTGAATCAAACCGATGGGTAACCCAACCGGCAAACCCTCTTTCCGTTGCTCCCTTCTTCAGCATCCTGGACGACATCATCGGAGACAACGTCAAAGCGACTACACCTGAAATCACTACTGCGCCGGCCAGCGTAAAAGCGAATTCCCGGAAGAGTGCGCCGGTCAGCCCACCCTGAATTCCAATCGGCGCATACACAGCAGCCAGAGTCAGCGTCATCGCGATAATCGGCCCAAAGAGTTCGCGCGCTCCTTTTATGGCGGCATCGAACGGCGAGAGTCCTTCATGGATATGACGCTCAACATTCTCAACGACAACGATGGCATCATCGACTACCAAACCGACTGCAAGAACGATGGCCAGCAAAGTTAACAGGTTCAGCGTGAAGCCGAACACCAACATTAGGAACATCGCCCCGATCAGGGAAAGCGGGATGGCCACGATCGGGATCACGACAGCGCGGAGCGACCCCATGAACAGACAAATCACGACCATCACAATCAAGACGGTCTCCATCAGAGTTTCCGTGACGTCATGGATAGCGCTAGCGATGTATTCGGTCGAATCGTAAGGGATATCGAGCTTCATCCCGGCCGGAAGTTGCTTTTGGATATCCGGCAGCGCGGCCCGCACGTTTTTGATGACGTCAAGAGCGTTCGCGGTGGGTAAAACGAAAATGCCCATGAACGTGGCGGTGTTCCCGGAAAAGCGGACATCCGTATCATAGTTGGTTGCGCCCAACTCGACCTCGCTAATATCCTTCAGGCGGACGATGGCACCGTTCACTTGCTTCACCGCCAGCTCTTTAAATTCTTCCGGGGTCTGCAAGTTGGTGTTCGTTACCAGGTTAACCGCCGTCATGGCGCCCTTAGTCTGCCCAACCGCTGCCAAATAGTTGTTCGACTGGAGAATGCTTTGGACTTCAGTGGGCGAGACATTCAACGCCGCCATTTTCTGGCTGTTAAGCCAGATCCGCATAGCGAACGTGCGAGCCCCAAGGATCTGCGCCGACTGGACACCGGAAATCGCTGCCAGCTTCGGCTGCACCACGCGGGTGAGATAATCCGTGATCTGGTTCCGACCCAAGTCCTGGGAATAGAAACTCAGATACATCGAGGCGAACCGAGTGTCGACCGATGCGATGGCAATTACTGGAATTTGCGAGGCAGGCGGTAGTTGGTTCCGGACCTGGTTAACCTTCGTCTGAACCTGGGTCATGGCCGCATTCGGATCGTAGTTCAGTTTTAAATGAACACTGATCGTGCTGGTGCCCTGCACACTCTGCGACTCCATGTAGTCGATCCCATCTGCACTGGCGATCGATTGCTCGAGCGGAGTGGTGATAAATCCTCGAACTAACTCAGCGTCCGCGCCGTAATAAGTCGTGCTGACCGTTATTACGGAGATGTCCGTCTTCGGATATTGGCGGACGTTTATACTTCGCATCGCCTGATATCCGGCGAGCAGAATCAATAGGTTGACTACGGTGGCAACAACCGGCCGCCGAATAAAAAGATCCGTAAATTTCATCCGCGAGACCTCCTTTCTCAGCTGTTTGCCGGTGTGGGTGATGCCTCACTATTGGGCTGGACTTTGTTATTGATGATGATGGCCGCTCCGCTCTTGAGACGGAATACGCCAGAAGTCACCACCTCATCACCGGGTTTGACCCCAGATACAACCGCGATCAGGTCGCCTCGAGCCGTACCAAGTTTTACAAATTGTTCTTTAACGCTTTTAATCGGTTTGCCGTCCTCGTCCTTGTCGTCTCCAACCACAAACACCGAGTCGCCATACGGCGCATAGTGAACCGATGACACCGGCAAAGCGATAACCTGTTCTCGCTGCGGCAGAATCACGCTGACTTTCGCGAACATTCCCGGCCGCAGCTTTTGCTCACCGTTTTGTAGCGTAGCCTGAACCTGAACGTTTCGGGTTGCCTGATCGACCATTGAGTTAACCGCATTGATTTGACCCGGAAAAACCGCGTCAGCATACGCATCGAGTCGGACGTCGACCTGCTGACCGACAGCAAGTTTGCTTAGATCCTGTTGCGGCAGCGTGAAATTGACATAGATCGGATCAAACGACTGGAGACTCACAACTGCGTCTCCGGTATTTAAATATTGACCAAGATTAACCTGCCGGATACCGATGACGCCGTCGAAAGGTGCCCGCAGCGTCTTTCGAGCGATCAGCGCTCTGAACTGATCAACGGTCGCCTGATTCTGACGATAAGTTGCTTCTGCCGTGTCGTAATCTTGCTGGGAGATAGTCCGTTTGGCGAGCAGATCGCGGTCGCGGTTCAGGGTTAGCTGGGCTAGGGCTAATTGCGCTTGAGCCTGTTCCAGCTGGGCTTGTTCTTGGTCCGTGTTTAAGTGCACCAACAGATCGCCGGTCTTTACGACTGTACCGGAAGTGAAGGCGATCTTGTCGACAATCCCAGCGAGATCGGTGCTAACGGTAACTCCGTTAATGGCCGTTACTGTTCCGATCGTGTCCAACGTAGGTTGCCACTCGGACTGAGAGGCGACCGTCGTCGTCACCGCTATGGGAGGCGCTTTGAAGAATCCCGCCTTTGCCATGGCGGCGAAACCCATAAACTGTTGTACCTTGAAATAGCCGAGTACAAAGAAGATCGCCACCAAAAGCACGATCGCTACCAAGATAGCGCGAATATATGGCGGCCGTTTCCTGGGGGGCGCAGAGGACTTTGATATGGCTGTCTTCGTGGAAGGCGCAGACGAAGTCGTGGGGGTCATTACAATTTCCTTGTGTTTGTTAAGCCGCCGTATTTGCGAGCGCTGGTAGGCGCTCTGACAACTCGGCTAACCGCAGTTGGATTTTCTGTAGGATGTTTACGAGCTGTAAACGCTCCTCCTGAGTTAAAGGCTCAATGATGCTGGTGAACCACTCGCAGTAAGGCGAGCGCACCCGGTCTAAAAGCTTTTCGCCGGCTTGTGTCAGGTAGAGGCGAATTAGACGTCTGTCCAGAGGATCTGGTTTGCGTTCGACCAAGCCATCTTTCTCCAAGCCGTCGAGCAAACCTGAGATCGTGGCGCGGGTCACGCCCGTCTTCTCGGCGAGCTCCGCTGGCGTGATTTCACCTGGCGCATGTTTATCCAGAAGCATCAAAAGCACGAACCGACCGTGCCGAGTACCGAGTGCGGCTAGAATGGCCTCATCCAGGGCGAGCAGTTCGTCTCCGGTCCGCAATAGTTGGAGAAAAACATAACACGCAGACGCATCGAGCCCGGGGAATCGTTTGCTGTCTTCGAGGAACACCTCGTACTTGGGCAACGACTTTAATAGAGTAGAGGGCTCTCTCATAAGGTTAGCCTACCTAATTATTAGGTTCCTAACTATTGTCAAGGGGCGCTTTTTGCCTACCTCGAACGCTAGGGATGAGCTCCCGCTTTTCCGCGAACCGCTTTACCAAGCTCACAAGGCGCTTCGTTCTTCCGACTTCGCTCGCTGACAGAACTGCCAACCAACGAGCGCAGAAAGCTACGTCGGACAGGACTTCGGCGAGCTCAGTCGAGTCGCTACCTTCATTCAGTCCCTTGGGACAAATAATCTTGGCACTTGTCCACGAATTCGACTCCACATCAGAGTGTGGAGTATTGGAGTACTGCGCCAAGTCCGAATCGCACCCGCGTAGCGGGTAGGGATACTGAAGGTGCGTTTGATGCGCGAGGTTTTCGCCGACTCGACTGAGCTCGCCGAAGTCCTACCAATCCTGGATCGCCGACGGTGATAGACCGAGCTCGACGAATTCCCAGATCCGATCGGCTTCAATCAACATTTGCCGATCGGGCCACACCCGACTGTTTTTCCAGAAAGATGGTCACTAAAGCAATATCCGCAGGCGTAATTCCGCTGATTCGGCCGGCCTGACCCAGTGTCGAAGGGCGGATCTTCAATAGCTTCTGTTTGGCTTCCGCTCGCAACCCGGAGATTTGATCGTAGTTCAACTCGGGCGGAAGGAATCGCGCCTCTGCGCTTTGGGCTTTGGCAATCGCTCCTTCTTGCCGGCGAATGTAGCCCTCATATTTAGCATCCGTCTCGACCTGCTCCCAAATTTGCCGGCCGTACTTTGACAGTAGCTCGGCAGGAGTATCGTCACAGGTGAACTCGGGTCGCCGTAAGAGTTGATCGAGGCGTTGCCCGTCCAATCGAACCGACGCTGCCTCCCGCTTAGCCTCGTCGATCAATTGCTGCTTCGCTTCCACCAAACGCCAGCGCTCGGCGGAGATCAGGCCGGAATCGCGACCCTTACGGGCGAGCCGGAGATCGGCGTTATCTTGCCGGAGCAACAAACGATACTCGGCTCGGCTAGTGAACATCCGATAAGGTTCCTGGGTCCCTTTTGTCACGAGATCATCGATCAGCACTCCGATATAAGCTTCCTCCCGGCCGAGGATAAACTCTTTCCTACCTTGGAGACGTAGCGCGGCGTTGGTGCCTGCCATCAGACCTTGAGCAGCGGCCTCTTCGTATCCCGAGGTTCCATTAATTTGCCCGGCGAAAAACAGACCCGAAATTAACTTCGTCTCAAGAGTGAGCCGGAGCTGTGTGGGCGGACAAAAATCATATTCCACGGCATAACCGGGACGAATAATCTCGGCGTTCTCCAGTCCAGGGATGGTCCGAATAAACGCATATTGCACCTCAAAAGGGAGACTAGTGGACACACCATTGACGTAGTATTCATGGGTTTGCCGCCCCTCAGGTTCGAGAAAGAGTTGATGCCGTTCTTTCTCGGCAAAGCGCACCACCTTGTCTTCAATCGAAGGACAGTACCGCGGACCCACTCCCTCTATCTTCCCCGAATACATCGGAGATTTATCTAGATTTCCCCGGATGATCTCATGCGTTCGCTCGGTGGTTGCTGTAATCCAGCATGGAATTTGTTCCACGTGGAACAATCCGTCGGAAGCGCGGTTTAGGGTAAACGGCAGACCGCCCTTAATTTCATCGTTCGAATAAGAAAACCGCGGCGGGGGTTCATCGCCATCCTGTCGCTCGCATTTCCCAAAATCGATTGAGCGGCCATTGATCCGGCATGGGGTGCCGGTTTTGAACCGGCCAACTTCGAACCCCAACGCCCGCAGATCATCGCTTAAGGTCGAGGGCGCGTCGCCCATTCGTCCTCCGGCTACGTTTTGCAGCCCGACATGTAACAACCCGCGCATGAATGTCCCGGTTGTCACCACAACGCTTTTGCCCTGCAAACGCAGTCCCAGGTTCGTCTCCACACCGCAAACACCGTCGCCGTTAACTAAAATCTTCGCGACATTCCCTTGCAGTAGAGCCAACCCAGGTGTCGCCTCCAAGATCGCCTTCATCCGAAATTGATAAGCCTTCTTGTCCGATTGAGCCCTGGGCGCCCGAACGCTCGGCCCCTTGTTCGCATTCAGCATCCGGAACTGGATCCCGGTCGCGTCTGTGTTCTCGCCCATCAGTCCACCCAAGGCATCGATCTCTCGAACCATGTGTCCCTTGGCCAACCCACCCACCGCAGGGTTACAAGACATTTGGCCGATTGTATCCAGATTTTGCGTCAACAGGAGGGTACTGCACCCCAATCGAGCAGCGGCAGCCGCGGCTTCGATACCCGCATGCCCTCCGCCGATCACGAGCACATCAAACTCTTCAGGATACAACCACATGAGGTGCCTATTTTGCGCCCGAATTGCCACACGCGCAAACGGGGGGCAGGAACATCCCCATTTTGATCGAAGCCCTACCGATGTTCCACGTGGAACATTTTGCCAACCTCAAACTGTTGAAATCCGCGGTGCCTCATCGAATTTCGTCTGCAAACCGCCATCCTCACCATTTTTCGCGCCACTTCTCTCGTTCTCTCTCACCTTTCACGTGACAACCGACCGACTTTCCGTCAAAGTCTCCTCACGTGCTCGCCCACCATGGCTAAGTCCCTCGATGTGTCCCCTGCTAAGTCCTTCGCCGAAGAAGTCGAGATTCTCCGGAAGTCGTTCCGCGCTTGCCTCGATGTCTACGCGACTCGAGTGGAAACTGAACTCAGCCATATCAAAGAGGCGACCCTCGCTAAAACCCAGTCAGCCCAGCTTTCCCAAAATACCATCCGCGACCTGCGCGACATGATCACCCTCTGTCGCACGCTCGATATCAAACCGGAAAAAGGCCGCCGCAAAGATCTCAAGAAAATCGACAGTCTCATCGACGAACTCAATCTGATGGTTGAGAACTGGTAAGGAACGTTCAGCGTCTTTCTTGCCAATGGTAGGGCGAAAATCTCGGCGCGCCAGACGGGCAGCCACCTCTTTCGATCGATCGCGCCGGATTTGAGCCGCGCCGTCGGGATAGCTACGCCGCCGATGTGGCTCAACCTAAGCGGTGGTGGCAGAGGCGGTGGCACCCTATACCGTACCTCGGGCGACCGCTCAAATCCGGCGCGGATGTATTGCCGGTGAATGGCAGGCCAGGGGCGCGCCGAGATTTTCGCCCCACCAGCCGACGCGACTTTTAACCCCTGGATTCCGGCTCCTTTCAAACGGAGCAGCGGCAGTTCCTCCCTACCGATGTCCCTAACACCTTTCCTATCCGTTACGCTTTGCTTTGCGGTTTGCTTTTTTTATTCACGTTGATTTCGTTACCTGGTTGTCTATCTATTTCGCCGTCATGGTGCCTGCCCTGCTACTAACGTTTGCCGCTCTACTTTACCGGCTCTTGTTTATTCTGGCCGGCGCTCCGTTCGGCTGGGCGAACTTTTCACCGCTGGCCGCCATCTTTCTTTGCTCCGGTTTATTTCTCCCAACCAAACGAGCCGCCCTCTGGCCTGCACTCGCTCTCGTGGCATCCGACGTACTAATTAATGCCCACTTCAACGCCCCTCTGTTTGATACCCGGATGATTCCCGGGTATTTTTGTTTTGGGGTCATTTTTCTGATTGGAGTTCGCTTACGCCATTATCATCAAGACAAGGCGTTACCGGTTCTTCTCGCCGCCGTTTTTTCGTCGATCTTTTTTTATTTAATCACCAATACCGTTTCCTGGTATTTCGACGCGCCGCTCCCGCTGCCAATGCCACTTTACCCAAAGACCTTCGCGGGTTGGGCCCAAGCACTCACTGTGGGCCACCCCGGATTCCCGCCTACCTATCTTTTCTTGCGAAACACGCTTATTAGCGACGTGCTCTTTACATCCCTCTTTCTTCTGACCCAAGCCCTTCTCCGGCCACATCGCGCGTCGTCGGATCTCCCCGGACATTTTACTCACCCAACCGTCTAAGTATGCACACTGTATTGCAGTCTTCCGGCGAATCCCGTTCGACCATCAATGATCAGCTCACTAAAGCGGATAAGATCTTGCTCTTACGCGACATGTACCGGATCCGTCGTTTTGAGCAGACCTCGCTGAAATATTACAACCTAGGCCGTATGGGCGGTTTCTTGCACCTATACTCCGGCCAAGAAGCCGTGGCCGTTGGAACCATCTCCCTTCTAGGCGAAAACGATCATGTAATCACTGCCTACCGCGATCACGGGCACGCGCTCGCCGTTGGCATGAGCATGAATGAATGTATGGCGGAGCTCTTCGGGAAAGCGACCGGTTGCTCCAAAGGAAAGGGCGGTTCGATGCATTTCTTCGCCCCAGACAAACGCTACTGGGGAGGCCATGGAATCGTCGGCGGTCAAACCCCGCTCGGGGCAGGGATCGCTTACGCCTTAAAGTACAAGCGCATTCCAGGCTGTTGCCTTTGTTATCTCGGCGATGGCGCCATTAACCAGGGCGCCTTTCATGAAGCGCTTAATCTGGCTGCCTTGTTCCAATTACCGGTCATTTACATTATCGAGAACAACGGTTACTCCATGGGCACCAGCCAACAACGTTCCTCCGCCTACAAAGACTCGCTGGCTCAACGCGCCGAAGCTTACAACATCGCTTGGGATGTTTTTCTCGGGGAAGACATTTACGAGGTGCGCACCCGTACCAACATTGCCATTGAACGCGCCCGCAAGACCCAGCAACCCACCTTGCTCGAGATCCAGACTTATCGTTATTACGGCCATTCGGTGGCAGACGCTAACGCCAAGAAATATCGCCCCTCGGAAGAGATCGACGACTACAAGAACAATCACGATCCGCTGCAAATCTTCGGTAAAGCTCTTATCGAAGAAGAAGTCCTGACCGAGTCAGAGCTTCAGGAGATCGACAAAGCCGCCAAGGAAGAAGCCAACGCGGCCGTGGCTTTTGCCGAGGAAAGTCCATTCCCTCAGGAGAGCGATATTCTGACCGATGTCTACTGGGAGGTTGACCACCAAACCGACGGAGCCAAGAACGGTTCTCACTTCTTCAACACCTGATCAACGAATGCCACTAATTACCTACCGAGAAGCTCTCCGGGCCGCTCTCGACGAAGAGATTCTTCGTGACGAGAACGTTGTTGTACTTGGAGAAGAAGTCGCACAGTACAACGGTGCTTATAAGGTTACCGAAGGCCTCTGGGCCAAGCACGGTGACACCCGCCTGGTCGATACCCCGATCAGCGAAGCCGGTTTCATCGGCATGGGTATCGGCGCCGCCATGCTGGGACTTCGTCCAGTCATGGAGCTCATGTTTTGGAGCTTCGCTTACGTCGCGTTTGATCAGATTATCAACAATGCCGGTTGCGTCCGGTACATGTCAGGCGGTCTGCTCAACGTTCCCATCGTCATTCGAGGCCCCGCCAATGGCGGCACCAACGTCGGTGCTACCCACTCACACACACCTGAAAATTTTCTCGCCAACACGCCAGGCCTAAAGGTGGTAGCCCCGGCGACTGCGTACGACGCGAAAGGTCTCCTTAAAACCTCCATTCGCGACAACGACCCGGTGATGTTCATGGAGAACACCCTGCTGTATGGCGAAAAGTGGGAAGTACCTGAGGCTGAGTATCTTATACCACTTGGACAAGCGGATATCAAACGCGCGGGCACGCATGTTTCTCTCATTGCTCACGGGCGCGCTGTCCTCACCTGCCTCAAGGCCGCAGAACTCCTGGCGGCGGAACATGATATCGACGCCGAGGTCGTCGACTTACGCTCCATCCGGCCACTTGATGAAGAGACGGTTATCAACTCCGTCCGCAAGACGCACCGCGCCGTGGTGGTTGAAGAGGGTAAACCATTTTGCGGCATCGGCGCTCAGCTTGCTTCTATGATTCAGGAAAAAGCTTTTGACGATCTCGATGCCCCGATTGGGCGTGTAACCGCCCTCGACGCGCCGGCGATGTACAGCCCTCCATTGGAGAAACGCCAACTTCCGGATCCCCAGCGTGTCATCGAAAAGGTTCTCCGTCTTTCCTAACCTTACTTCGCCATGCCCATTACCATCGAGATGCCAAAACTCAGTGACACCATGACAGAGGGAACTCTGTTGCGCTGGGTAAAAAAGGTCGGGGAATCAGTAGCGGTCGGTGATGTCTTAGCAGAAGTCGAAACCGACAAGGCGACTATGGAGATGGAAGCCTTTGATGAGGGTACGCTTTCTGAAGTGTACGTCGACGAGGGCCAAACGGTCCAGGTCGGTCAGAAACTCGCGCTTCTGGTCGGAGCTGACGAACCTAAACCCAGCGCGTCAAAACCACCTGAACCTCAAAAAACATCGAATACCGAAAAGAAAGCTGCGCAAACCAGGCAGCCAGAGCCAGGACCAGCCGCTCAAACGCAAAAGCCGGCACCCGCTGCTCAAACGGATCAGCCAATACCTGCCGAATCCGGAGCGCGGGTCAAAGCCTCACCGCTGGCTCGCAAAGTCGCGGCCGACCTGGGCGTCGAACTACAAAACTTGCCTGGCTCCGGTCCAGGCGGTCGTATTGTCCGGGACGACGTTCTGTCCGCACACGAAAATCGTCCCCAAACCGTGGGGCAGTCCCCAAAGCCGGTAGCCGCCACTGTCGCCTCGGCGCCGGTGTCGACGCAGGACACCCAGATTTCTTTAAGCGGTATGCGGCGAACCATTGCCGCGCGGTTGCTTGAGGCGAAGACAACGATCCCGCACTTCTACTTACAAGCAGAAGTCGATGCTGAACCTCTCGTGCAACTGCGTCAGCAGTTAAACGCTGCTAATGAAGCCGCCGGCTTGCCAAAGTTCACCGTTAACGATTTCATTCTTAAAGCAACGGCCGTCGCCGCCACTCGGGTTCCCAAGGCCAACGCATCGTTCTCTGGTGATACTATCGTTCAATACGGTTCCGTTCATCTTGCTTGCGCTGTCGCTGTCGATGACGGCTTAGTCACGCCCGTTATTCGGGACGCACAATCGAAGACTCTCAGCCAGATCAGCGCTGAAATCAAAGACCTCGCGTCCAAGGCACGTTCAAAGAAACTCAAGCCAGAACAATACCAGGGCGGTACCATGACTGTTTCCAATTTGGGGAGTTACGGTGTTGACCAATTTTTCGCCATTATTAACCCCCCTCAATCTCTCATTGTGTCCGTGGGAGCTATTCTCAAGAAGCCGGTCGTTAATGCCGCCGGTGCGATTGTTCCCGGACAACGGATTGTTCTAGCTCTCAGTTGCGACCATCGTGTCGTCGATGGTGCTATCGGCGCTGAGTTTTTGGCAGCGCTCAAACGGCTAATCGAGACTCCAGCTTTGATGCTGGTCTAAACACTGCGGTTACGGCTTACCGCCATTACCGTTTCCCTTTTTCCTTATGAAATATGATCTGGTTGTTGTCGGCGGTGGACCCGCCGGCTATGTCGGAGCCATCCGCGCAGCGCAGCTCGGCAAACGCGTGGCCTGCGTCGAAAAAGAACGCGCTGGCGGCACTTGTTTGAACTGGGGTTGCATCCCCACCAAGTCGTTACTACGGAACGCTGAGCTCTATCAGCTTCTTCGTCATCGCGCTTCCGATCTTGGATTTCGTTTCGATAATTTAGGCTTTGATTGGCCCAAGATTATTGCTCGCAGTCGCGCCGTATCCGACAAACTAGCGAGCGGCGTGGAATTTCTATTTAAGAAGCACAAGATCGACTATATCAAGGCAACGGCTTCCATCCCCGAGCCTGGCCACCTTGCGTGCAAAGGCACTGACGGCAAAGAACAGGTCTTAGACGCCGATTCTATCCTAGTCGCCACCGGTGCCACCTCCCGGCCAATGCCTGGCCTGCCGATCAACGGAAAAACCGTGATTGATAGCCATTACGCCATGATCATCGATCCTCAGCCCAAGCGACTTCTCATTATCGGCGCCGGCGCGATCGGAGTTGAGTTCGCCTATTTCTTTAATGCATTCGGCACCGAAGTAACCCTTATTGAGATGCTGCCGAATATTTTGCCGGTAGAAGACACCGAGATCAGTGTCGCTCTCGAAAGGGCTCTTACCAAACAGGGCATCAAGATCCTCACTAACTCGAAGGTTACTGAGACCGCTACTACCAAGGACGGCGTTCGATTGACCGTTGAGGCCAAACAGAAACAGACCTTGGAGGCAGATTCCGCACTGGTCGCCATTGGCGTGTCGCCTTTGGTACCTACTGGTTTATCGCTCAAACTCGATCCGAAAGGGTTTATCCAGATAGACGACCGTTACCAGACCAACGTACCTGGTGTCTATGCAGCCGGCGATATTATCGGACCACCATGGCTTGCGCATGTTGCCATGTGGGAAGCCATCCAGGCCGTAAACGGCATCTTCTCCGCGGCGACACCTAAGCGGCTAAAGACGTTTCCAGGCTGTACTTATTGCCAGCCTCAGGTCGCCAGCGTCGGTCTCACCGAACGCGCCGCCAAAGAAAAAGGCATCAAATTCAAAGTCGGCAAATTCCCATTCCTGGCCAACGGAAAAGCTCTGGCTGCCGGCGAGCCGGAAGGTTTCGTCAAGCTGATGTTTGCCGAACCGTACGGTGAGATTATCGGCGCCCATATTATTGGCGCAGAAGCCACGGAGCTAATCGCTGAGCTTGGTCTCGCCATCAATCTCGAAGCAACGCATGAAGAACTCGAAGCAACGATTCATGCGCATCCGACCTTAAGCGAAGCGGTTCACGAAGCGGTTGGTAACGCTTACGGGCTGGCTATACATATTTAGGGCGATTCGAGCCCAAGATTGTTAGGGTGAAAACCTGGGTGCGCCCTAGACGTTATCATTTCGTTTTGGCCCGATCGCGCAGGGATTGAGCCGTTCAGTGCAGCTACTTTCACCCACAGCTGCTAAATCACGCGCCGGATCCCTGGCAATTTAATCCGTTGCCACCCCTACGGCGCGGCTCAAATCCGGCGCGAGTACACCTAGCGAATTTGCCGACTCATGGGCGCGCCGAGATTCTCGCCCCACCAAATCTTTCGGCCGTTCAGGTTTTCCTGAGCCAGTCACCACGGGGAAAATTGCCCGGGTCATCTCCACTTACTCACAACGTTAATCTGAAGGTTTCTTTATCTATCACCCAAATATAATAATATTCTACTGGTGAATAACTCTCGCTTTTCGATGTAACGGCTTATCGATAAGCGACTTATGGCGCTGAATGCCTGGTAATAACCTCCGATGCCTTGGTTGAATTCCTCCATTAACTTTATCGGGACTGGAGTTTAGCGAGTTGTTCACAATGTTTCCGCCGTTCTCCACGAAATCGTTCACAGAGCGTTTAGAGACGGAATATGTGACCAAAGATTCGCCGTCCTTAACATGAGCCGTCTGCTGTCTGCACCCCTGACCTCAGTTTAGTCTATCAGCTTGTAATCGGCCGGAGGTACAAATAGTGATGGCTCCTGCGGCCCCAGGTTTAGATTCTGCCATACCGTCGTTGCAGTGGCTGTTTCCGATTTTACTGGAAGATGAGTGGACTGATTGACCCAAATAAAACCTGAGTAACGGTATTTGTCGCAAACCTCCCCGTTGATGGTTTCTGTACCAAACCTTTCCCCGGTGACGCCAATTTCTTTGGCTAGCTCAGAGACATCAAAAGATTTTATCGACTTCGGATCGAAAGCACTTACCCGGTAGAGCCCTCGGGCAACTAAGACCGTGTACATCATGTTGACGTCGCCACGAAGAATGACCACCAGTTCTCCATTACTGTTTTGCTGCTCGGTGCGGCGTTTGGCCCCATCGACATACATCCTAATGAGAAAGGGTGTACCCGATTTGCGAGTGGTTATCACGTCAACGCTGTATTGGCCAGGCGCGCCCGAAAAAGGCCTGGCAGTCGTTTATGCTTTCGCTTGGAACGCGGTTGTGATGATTAGGGAGAAAAACAGACCTGGAACGAATACTCTTTTCATAGAACCGGATTTGTTTTGTTTAATTCTAACTACTCACATGGAACTTGGCTTCTCAACGACCATTCCGTAAGAAAGATCTGAAAAGCGAATAACCCTAACATGAAAGCCTAGGGCTTGTAACTCGGCGACAGCTGGGTCGATCAGCCAAAAGTACTCTTCGGCTATGGCTTGGGCTGTGTTCCGGTCTCGCTTTAGCAAATATTGCTGAATCTTCTCTCTCTTTTGATCAGCATTCTGAATCATGAGATCGCCGAAGACGGCGCGTCCCCGGGGAACCAAGCTATCGAACACCAGCGTAAATAATCGCTGCTTCTCTTGGTCCGTCAGATGATGTATCGAGTAAGTGCTGATGACGACGTCGAAGGGGCCAAGTTGACTAGCGAATACTTCTAAAATGTCAGCTTTGATAAATCGCCGGTTAGTAAGATGGCTAACCTTCGGTCTGGCGATCGCTTCCATTTTTTCCGATAGATCCACGGAGACCAGCTCACTGCAGCTAGCAATCAATTGAGACAGGTTGCCCGTACCCGATCCTAATTCTAGTACCCGGGAGCTAGGCTTAATTTGCGCCTCCGTGATGACCCAGGTCAGAACATCTTGATAAGCAGCTCGGATCGGATCGGCTTCATTGCGAACGTCTTGATCGTAGCCCGCGGCTTCAGTGTCACGGTTAAACATGTCGGCGTTGGCGCTGCGCATATGGCTGTTAACTGATTTGTGCGCTCGGAGAGTGAGCCAAGAGCTAAAGATCTAGGGTCGAGCCGAAGCTCGGATCGAAAAGTCGTTTATAAGTTCGGGTAGCGAAAAGATCCGTCATACCTGCAACATAATCGCAAAGCACGCGGGCTCGTCCGAGCTCACCATTCGCGTTTCGAACCAAATTATCGTATGACTCGGGTAGCAGCCGGAGAGGGGGGTTCTTCGCCTCAAGATAAGCTTCAGCAAACGCTTTGAAAATAGCCTCAAGAATCATCCGGGCTTTACGCTCTAATTGGTGAAGCTGCGAATGTCGAAACACCAGGTCTCGACAAAGCCGTTTGTAAATATCGACCTCGGCTCGAACCTCGGGTCCGACCACCAGATTGAGCCGGTAGCGTTGGCTAACATCGGAAAGAGATCCCTCTCTCGTGACAAGTGAGGTGGCCCGAATAAACGCGCCGATCTTCCGGCTAAAACGGGCTTCGACTTTCCGTTCTTTGATGGCCGACAGGACGGTTTCGATATGTTTCTGTTCGTTGGGCTTCAAGTCTTGGTTAGCTGCCCAGTCCTCGACTCGTTCAAACCTGAGAAACCCGGCATTAATGCTATCGACGATATCGCTGAGACCGTATGCAGTATCGTCCGCCCAATCCATAATCTGGCATTCCAACGATCGAAGTTTGCTATAATCCAAACCTGCGTCCGCCACAGCTGACCCCACCGTGAAACGACGCAACGGCTCTTGCTCATCGTAAAGGAAATGGTTGTCGGCAGAGTAATCCTCCCGAAAGAGACGCTTATATTTCTGGATGCCATCAATTAAAGCCCGGGTCGGATTCATTCCGCGGCGCCCCTGCGTACCGGAATAGATGGTTTCGCTAATCAAACGCAGGCTTTGGGCATTACCTTCGAACCCTCCGAGACTGCGCATCAAGTGGTGCAACGCGCGTTCGCCGGCATGCCCGAAGGGAGAGTGTCCCAGGTCATGAGCCAAACAGATGGCCTCTACCAGGTCGGCATCAATCCAGAAATCGGCAGCGAGTAAAGGGGAGGTTTGATTCAGAAAAGCACAAATCGACCTCCCGATCTGTGCCACCTCGAGCGAATGAGTGAGCCTGGTACGATAAAAATCGAATTCACCACTGACGAAAACCTGGGTCTTGGACTGCAACCTTCGAAACGCCGAGCTATAAATAATCCGATCCCGGTCAATCTGGAAAGGTGAGCGATGAGGGTCCGTCTCCCGCGGTTCCACCGATTCGTAATCGAACTCATTATAGAACTGATTTGGCGGAGTCCGCATGAACAGCGCTTAGTCTGCTAATGGACGAAGGACGAGTCAACCGTATGGTAGGAATGAGCTCGGTACTTGGATTTGTCCGGTCGGGACTTGTCGGACTGTCTCGGAGGGACTAAATGATCGTAGCCAGGCAATTTATTGCCTGGTATTCGCGCGAAAATCGGAACCGTCCCGTAGGGCACGGTGTGATTGGGTCAGATAGGCGCGCTAACGATCGGGGCGACTAATCAACCCGGGATCAGGATCGGACCGTTCCCTACGGGACGGATTCTCGATTGAACCTGTTCCAGGCAATGAATTGCCTGGCTACGATCATTCTGTCCCTACAGGACGGGGACCATCCTACGCAATCCTGCGGTCCGCGTCTGCCGCCCCTTCAGGGCGGGTTCATGAGGCACATTTACCCGGGGTTAAAACCAGGTTAAAACCCCGGGCTCAGTCCTTTCATCCCTTCGGGATAGAGCTCTGCCAGAACCCCCGCTATTCCGCAGGCGACACCGGAGCACTAGGCGACGCAGACGGAACCGCTTCCGTTTCAGGAGTTGTCTCGGGTGAAGGCGACGCTGTCGGGCTAGGCGTTGTTTCCGGTGACGCCGAAGCCGCCGGACTCGGAGAAGGCGCCTCCGAAACAGGAGTCGGACTTGGCAACTCAGGAAGCCGAGGTGCCGGCTTCGGGAGACCCGCATTGTTAGGAAGAGGACTTGCCGCCGGGGTCGTTGCTTCCTTTAAAATATCCTTACGCGGCTTCAAGAAAGCCTCCACTGCCCAATCCTCAACTTGGAAAATCCAGTTTTGCAGCTTCTCTTCAGCGGCGAGCCGAGTCTTTAGGGCTTCCTGTTGTTTACTGAACTCCTCATCTTTCTTTTTCTTGTCATCCGGGGACTCATTCGGCTCGGCGGTTCGGGTTGGCGGCAAGTCTACAGAAACTTTGAACCGTAAGAAATGGCTCTGCTCAGGACCCGGTCCACCGATCTCGAAAGTGTATTTAAAACCGTCGAATGTTGCCAGATTGACAGTCACAGGCTGTTTCAGCCCGGTCTCAGAATCAGGCGCGTCAGCGGTTTTAACATCCGCGAAGCTCGGTGCAAAATTAGTCAGGCTTGAAAATGTTTCCGCCTTAAGGGTTTCACCCGGCTTCGCGTCAACCAATTCCCATTGTGCTTTATCGTCTTTTCGGCTGATCTTCCAACCCTCACCGGTTGGCGACGACTCACGAGTGACCTCTTTGATCCCTTCGGGTTTGATAAAATCTTTGTCTATCCAATTTTGAGGTGAGGGGTCGACCGTATAAAAGCTCTCTTTACCAAGATAGACTTTATCTTTTTCCGACGGGTCGTAGACGAACCGGCCGCTGTCCGTAGGCCCCTCTTCATCTTCTTCGCCGCCGCCCGCACCGCCAAACGATTTGCCAAAGATTAAGGTCTTAATGGGCTTGTCTGCGGTAGCGATCAGATCGAGCTCAACCCCAGATCCATCGCCTTGGCCAGGAGGAAGAATTCGTAACCGGGCGAATTGGGATGGTCCGACCTCCAAAGGGCGAACCACCTTGAATTCCCACAGCGAACGAATCAGATCGCGAATTTTGCCAAAGTCTGCTGGAAAACCTTTTCGCTCACTGACTGTCCAAATATCTCCCACCTTCTGCAGAGTCACTGCTCCCTTGGAGGATTTGATAACCAGCTTTTCCACGGTGTTCACCGGTAGCTGGGCAAACGGTTCCGAATCAACGCTCTGCCCTTTCCATCCGGCAGAGCGGACCATTTGAAAAATAGTTCCGGCGATGGCGAGGACTAACGCCGTGCCTAGCAGTATATAGACCTGTTGTCGTTTCATCGAGCGGCTCGACTTCGTTTCTTGGAGAACGCTAGGCCGAGACCGACACCGGTCACGACCAACGGCATGAGGGCTATGTTTAGCCACTTCAGCGAGTTCTGGAGAGAATCGATTTCTTGCCGAAGTTCTTTTCGAACTTGCTTCAGCTGTTTGTCAATCTGAGCCTCGTTTTCTTGGAACTTCTTGATCTCGGCTTGTTGTTCGGGCGAGAGAACGCTCTTCTGATCTGCCTGTTTGGCAGATTGCAATTCTGAAAGCTTTTGTCGGGCTTGAGTCAAACCCGTTTCAAGTTCGTTAATTTTGCTTTGATACTTTTCCTGGGCGGCAGCCTCCATCTTGTTGACCACGACAAACGGCCGGTTAGCGGACGCGCGGCTTCGAATCGAGATCAGATTGGAATCGCCGGCGAGCAACTCAACACTGCTTTCGATGAGGCTGAGGTTGCCGTTAGTCGGCCGAAACACGACTTGGTTGAGCACCTGTTGGGCTTGCCCGGCGATTTGGTCAAAGGCAAAGTCAGAGTCGCCAATCAGGACAGCGACACCTTCATTGGTGGCCTCTTTCAGAGGCACAGGCGTGGGTGTCGCGGAAGGGGTAGGTGAGGCATTCGGCCCCGGCGTTGGGGTGGGGGTGGGTGCGGCGGCAGGTTTTCCATTAGGAAACGCGGTCTTGAACTTGCCAGTGAGCCTCACAGCCAGCGGTAGTGCGGTGTTCCCCGGTTTGTAGAATTTCCGCGCGCCTTCCCCGCCCATCATGAGGACGGCCGCATCGACTAATCCGGCTTGAGGCGACGAGGTGATCAACACTTCCTCTTTCAAACCGGAGGCAGGTGTACCGGTAAACGCCCCGGCAAAAGGGAAAAGAAGATCAGTCGTGGATGCGCCCAGCGGATCCGACTTGTTGATATTGTCCCCGTTGATCGAAAGGACCGTAATATCCGAATCCACAGAATTATTCTGTCGCTGGATCTTGGTGGCGAGGTTCGGGTCGGCGACGACTTGATTCGCCGTGAACTCGAGGCCCCAAGCCTTCACGAGTTTGTCCAAATTCGCCGAATATGCTTCACCGCGCATCATCCCCTCTTGGCCGCTGAGCTGCGAATCGACAAACGAGAATGGGTCCAACAACGCAACCATTTTGCCGCCGCGAAGAAGAAATTGATCGATCGCGAATTGAGCGGCCTCGGTAATACCTTTTGGATACACCACGAGAAGGACCGAGATATCATCGTCGATTTTTTCCGCCGATACCGGTACTTCGCGCACGGTGTAGTTCTCTTTTAACTCCTGAGCGAAAACCCAAGGATCGCTACCGCGTTGACGTTGCATCATCATCATCGGCGTAGCCCGGCCCAGCACTGGCAGAGCACTCATTACCCCGATGACGGCTTTTTTCGGATTCACGACGCTCGAAATCGCGCGCGAAATGTCGTATTCGAGAAGCGTCTCCCGTTCTGGGCTTAAGAATGAGATCTGCGTTTTGGCGTCGAGACAGCTGACAGCCAAGCCCAGATAGATCTTATCGCCGGTCAAATTGCTGGCGGTCGTTTGACCTTGGATACCGTCCAAGCGGGCAGAATCTTCGGCATCGGAGTCCGGCTTAGGATCAAGCTTTACGACCTGAATCTTACCGTGGCTAGCCTGCTGATACTCCGAAAGCAAGTCCTCGATTTCTTGGGCATAGGTGCGCAACGGCACCGGCATGGAGGTATTATCCTTGCTGTAGTAGAACCGGAGTTCCACCGGCGTATCGAGCTTATCCAAGATTTTTCTGGTACCTGGGGACAACGTGTAAAGCTTGTTTTCGGTGAGATCGCCCCGGACCTTTAGGAACCCGCCAAGTACATTCACCGCGATCAAGATGATCAAGACCGCGACGACCCCGGCGACTGGGAACAGCCAACTCTCAACTTTTTTCATAGCTATCAGGCGCGATGAGCGCGGAGAACAACGCTATTAGCGAACAGGCAGAAGGCGATCATACTAACGAAAAACAGCAGGTCGCGGCTATCAACGACACCCCGTTGTAGGCTCTCGAAGTGAGTCATCACCCCCAGAGAAGCCAAAGAATCGACCACCCAGGCCGGCGCCCAATTGGTGACCGAATTCGTGACGGGCGGCCAGCCACATAGAATCAGGAAGAGGCAGATCACCACGGCCAGGATGAAACTGACAACCTGATTTCTCGTGAGAGACGAGGTCAGTAACGCAATCGAAAGAAACGCGCCAGCCAGCATCAGACTTCCCAGATAACCGCAGAAAATTCTACCGAGATCCGGATGTCCCAAATAGCTCACGGTGATGATTAGCGGAAAGGTGAGCAGAAGGGCGATTAGGAGAAAAATCCAACTGGCAAGATACTTTCCTAAAATGGCTTGCCACGGCGTGACCGGCATCGTGAAAAGGAGCTCGATCGTGCCCGATCGGAGTTCTTCCGACCAGAGCCGCATGCCGACCGCGGGCACCAGGAAAAGGTAAAGCCACGGATGCCAGATAAAAAAGGAGGGAGACAAATCCGCAACGCCTCGTTCGAAGAAGCTTCCGACGTCGAACGTGAAGAACCCGGCTAGCAACAGAAATATTACGATAAAAACGTACGCTACCGGCGAACTGAAATAGATGCTGAGCTCGCGCTTGGCGATGGTCCAAATGGTCTTCATGCAGCCGTTTTTGTATCGGGGAGAGTGATGGAGCGAAACACGTCATCCAGTCGACCTTCTTCGACATCGAGATGTTCAATTTTCCACGCGTTGCGTGTGCCGGCTTCAAACAGATCCGGCAATAGATTCCCTCTGGGTACGATACGCAGAGTGACGTGGGAATCTTTCTCGGCAATGACCAGGCATTTTTCCGCCCCAGGTAAGGCCTGGACTTGTGAGAGCAGCCGCTCTGTGGTGACGTTGCCAACTGTTAACATCACAGTGCCGGCAAACGGCGACCGCGCTTTCAATTCGTCTGGCGTCCCATTCGCAACGATTTTTCCTTGGTCGATGATAATCGCGCGAGTACACGCGGCCTCGACTTCCTCAAGGATATGGGTCGAAAAAATGATCGCTTTTTCTGAGCCCATGCGTCGGAGCAGAGTTCGCACCTCGAATTTCTGATTTGGATCCAAGCCATCCGTCGGTTCGTCGAGGATAAGAACATCCGGATCATGAACCAGCGCCTGAGCCAGACAAGTTCGATGTCGAAATCCCTTCGAGAGTGTGTCCACGCTTTGATGCAGAACTCGTTCCAGGAAGCAGAGTTGCACCACCCGATCGATAGCCTCTTTCTTGGCTGCGCCGTACAAACCTCTTACTTCAGCGCAGAAGCTTAAGAACCCGAGGACAGTCATATCGGAATAGATCGGCGCATTTTCCGGCAAATAACCGATGCGTCGACGTGCTTCCAGGGGTTGATCTGCGACGTTGAACCCAGCAACGGTGATGGTCCCGGAAGTCGGCGGCAAATAGCCAGTAATCATTCGCATGCTGGTGGATTTCCCAGCCCCGTTGGGTCCAAGAAATCCGAGGACTTCGCCTTTGCTGACGGAGAAAGTAACGTCATCAACCGCACACTTCGCTCCAAACATTTTGGTCAAGTGCTCGACGTTGATCATGGGTGAGGGGTCATGATGGATGAATGTAGGGGTTGGGCGGCTTAGAAAAAGCCTGACCGATCGAATTTGTCAAGCACGCGGGATGATAGCGGGGTCGAAAAGCGAGCCCGTAACCCAAGCGCGGGTAGGGTGAAAACCCCACTTCGCAAGGGCCTACGTCGTGAGCGTTGGCCAACAAGATTGCGCCGATACCTCACTTTCGCTAACGTTCGAAAGTGTCGAGCATGGTTCCCACCCCAGTGTCCGAAATATTATGGCGTCCGAACGCAAGCGCTGCCCAAGGAAGTAATCTAACCCGTTATCTCCAGTGGTTATCGAAGACGTATGACGTCCGTTTTCAAACTTATCGCGAGGTTTACGACTGGTCAGTCACGAAGATTGACGATTTCTGGCGATCGATTGCTGAGTTCTTTGACGTCCGCTTTCATACTCCGTATGACCACGCGGTGGTTTGGCGGCAGACGAGCGATGCCCATTGGTTCCCCGGCGCTAATTTGAACTATGCCGAACAGGTCTTGCGGGCAGTCCGACAACGACCTAATGAGGTAGCCATTCTCTCTGGTTTTGAAGGCCAAGACCGCGCCGAAAGGCGGCAGGTTACCGGAAAGGAATTGTTGTCTGAAGTGGCTGCTGTGGCGAGTGCATTGCGCGCCGCCGGCGTTGAGAAAGGTGACCGCGTGGCCGGTTATCTGCCGAATTGCGTTGAAACCGTGATTGCGTTTTTAGCCACCGCTTCCATCGGTGCGATTTGGTCTAGCTGTCCTCCCGAGCTTTCAAGCAAAGGTGTGCTGGAGCGGTTGCAACAAATCGCCCCTAAAGTTCTCTTTGGAGTCACCGGCTATTTTTACGGAGGCAAGTATCACGACCGGAGCGAACCCCTATGCGAGGTTGCCGCTGGTCTCGGTTCGTTGAAGAACCTGATCCTGGTTAGCGGCAACCCGGAGTTGGGTCAGCTACCCAATTTCGTATCGGTTCGATCTTGGGCCGACTTCGTTCGCGATATCGATCAAGCCGCGTTTTCTGTGTCGCCGGTCGAGTTCGAACATCCCCTCTGGATTCTTTTTTCATCCGGCACCACGGGAATTCCGAAGCCGATTGTGCAAAGCCACGGAGGCGTCCTTTTAGAACACCTTAAAGCCTTGGCCTTACATCTGGACCTGCAGCCAGGTGATCGCTTTTTCTGGTTCACGACGGCCGGTTGGATGATGTGGAATTTTCTCGTGACGGGGCTGGCTCTAGGCACCTGTATCGTTCTATACGATGGAAGCCCGAAACACCCTGATTTATCGGTCCTCTGGCGTTTTGTGGATGAGGAGCGGATAACCTATTTCGGAACCAGCGCCCCGTTCCTACTCGCCTGCGAGAAAGCGGGCTTAAAACCTCGCGCCGATTTCTCTTTCACCCGCTTGCGGGCGATCGGGTCGACCGGAGCCCCGTTACCGCCAGAAGGTTTCGATTGGGTTTATCAACAAGTAAAACCGGAGGTCTGGCTGGGATCAGCCAGCGGCGGTACGGACGTCTGTACGGCCTTTGTTTTGTCGAATCCGTTAGCGCCGGTGATCCGAGGCAAACTCCAATGTCGGGGGCTGGGTGCGCGCATCGAAGCTTGGAATGAGAACGGCGAAGCCGTTTGGAATGAGATGGGTGAGTTAGTACTGACCGCTCCTTTTCCGTCCATGCCGATTTTCTTCTGGAATGATCCGGACGGTAGCCGGCTGCGCGCGAGTTATTTCGATTATTTCCCCAATGTTTGGCGGCACGGCGACTGGATTGAAATCAATCCAGAGGATGGCCAATGCGTGATCTATGGCCGGTCCGATTCCACGTTGAACCGAGGCGGCGTGCGCATGGGGACCAGCGAATTCTATCGAGTGGTTGAAGCGTTCCCCGAAATCCAAGAAGCTTTGGTGATCGACACCACCGGTCTAAAACCTGGCGCTGAAGAAAGCGGCGGTAAGCTGATTTTATTTGTCGTCCTAGCCTCGGGCGTAGAGTT